>Ga0172368_10000586_pt1 | contig 51537 bp, 54 predicted proteins | sample Lak11m_FD_114540 | JGI IMG/M metagenome (GOLD analysis project Ga0172368, IMG submission 114540) | Freshwater microbial communities from Kabuno Bay, South-Kivu, Congo - kab_022012_11m | ecosystem: Environmental > Aquatic > Freshwater > Lake | place: Democratic Republic of the Congo: South-Kivu... | reverse complement strand
TCCTTGTCCGCTTGTCGAGCCCATTGCCGGAACAAGACTGCATACCCATTGAGGTCCACGGCAGAGCCTGCAAGCTCACGAACCGTTGGCCTCTCGCGGTCTGCCATCCAGGGACTCCTTATCAGGCTCTGCCCGCTCTCCAAACATCTTACCCGCAGGAATGAATCGGGGGCGCTTCTTGCCATCCGGCCAAGTCACTTCTTCAGACCACATCCGAGTCGGGCGCACCCAGATGGCCTCGGTGTTGACCTCCTGGTAGATGCACATCGCCTCGTGTGTCTCCGAGTGTGTCCCTTGCCCGATGAGCCGGTACAACCCACCTTTGGCATGTCGATACAGACCTGGTGTCATTGTGGCCTCCGGGACCAGATTGGCTTGGTGTCATCTGGCAGAATCGCACAGGCCACAACACTTGAGGTTGAATCCGACCTTGTGCAGGCGAGGAAGGTTGAGGTCACTGGTCAAGATCATGGCAGCATCACAAGGGCGACAATCACCCAGAGGAAACAGAGGTGGATGATCTGGTCCACCGTGAGAAACAGGATGGCCCCCAGAGGGGTCTGGAACGTCGTCTTGAAGTCCTCGGTGACGTTCATCTGGGGCATTCGCCGGATGTACTTGGCCCACAGGAACACCGGGATGTAGGTGTCCTCCACGAAGTGCGACACAAACAGGACCAGGGCGCTCGCCAGGACTCGACTCCGGGACATGCCCAACAGCCACAACACCGGCAGGAACCCAAGGGTGTAGATGAGGCAGTGCCGGACACGCCACTTCCACAAGTGATGCTTGTTCAGGGCCTCGTCGTGGGTCTGGAACACCCAGTCCACGAGGAAGTGAACGAAGGCCAGAACGGTGAACAAGCCTCCGGCGGTGCCCAGTTCTGCGGCAGTCATGGTGCCTCCAGGAGGCGCTGATCCCCCACCAGGGCCTCTGGAGCCATCCCAGTGGCCAACAGCCTCTGTGCGGCCAGGACAGCCCAGCAGGACGTGGACGAGTGAATCTTGGAGTAGTAGCCCAGGAGCACATCAGGACGAACCACCAGCCAGCCGCTGGGCGTCTGGAGCACGGGCACATCCTTGACAAAGAAGTCGATGGTGATCCTGAAGTTGTCCACGACCTTCTCGTACCGGCGGAAGTCCTCAGCAGAGGGCAGTCGGTCATACTTGGTCCCCACCTTCTGAAAACCCGTTGCCTGAAGGACACTCATCACCGATGAAACCGTGCGTGGGGGCACCATCACATCCAAGTCCTTGTGATCATGGGCGTGTTTCATTTCAGCGTGTCCGGCGGGGCTGAGGAAGTGCCAGGCCCAGCCGCCGGACAGTACCACGAGGGCCTTCAGCGGCTGCATGGCCTCCAGGTAGGCATCGATCTTGTGTTGGGGCCACGTCTCACCGTAGCGGGCTGGATTGTGCGGATCACTCAAGGGGCACCTCTCCAGGGTGTACTACGGGTGGGCAGGTTCTTCTGATCCCCAGCCGAGGATGTCCTCAGTGGTCTTGAACAGCCGTGCCAGGGCATCCCCGGGGTTGCAGCCAGGGTCGAGCAGATAGTGGACCGACTTCCAGTCGGAGCCGGTCCAAACCTGGGAGTACGCTTGGGGCGTCGCGGACACCCGGACGAAGAAGCGTGCCCGGCGCTGGTCGGGACCTTCCACGACCTCCAGGAGGACGCCAGGCTGCTCCTGATGGTCGATGACCCGGACCTGGGTGATGAGGCTCATGCGTCCTTTGCTGCTTGCAAGAGAACGCCCATCCGATGGAACAGCCAGTATTCCAGTTTGCCATCCTTCGTGTGGTCATAGCCTGCGGCCTGACACAGCAAGCCAATGCGGAACCCCGTAGTCAGACCCATCGGACCCAGTTGGGTGTTGCACTGGGCAGTAAACTCCTGAACTTTGGCCTGCCACACTTCCCCGGCCAGGACGGTCCCAAAGTCCTCGTCTGGTCTACCCTCGTAGGGGTCCGGCTCAGGGCGGTCAGTCCAGATGACATCAGGGTCATTGGACCGCACAAGGCCATAGTCCCCGGCCTTCATGTGCCGCCCATCCTTCTTCGCCTGAATAAGGATCAGGCCTGGTACGACTTCCCCGAGGGTCACACTCTGGGTGTAGCATTGCTCACACATGGTCAATCCTTCAAGGGCACCTTGGAGATGGTGCCATCAGGTTGGCGAGCGATGGCAACGTAGACGACCTCGGCAGCCGTGACGCTCACAGCCGTAGCATCCGAGCCATCCATACTGGAAGTGACCTCAACGGACACTGTGAGGGATGTGGTGCCGAGGCGCACGAGCCTGGTCCAGAACGACACGACCTCGCCGACCTTGACTGGGTGCTTGAACACGACCTCCTTGAAGGACATCGTGGCAACGTCATGCTTGGTGTGCTTGCGGGCCTCCACGGCTCCGGCCAAGTCAATCTCTGCCAGAATGGCTCCGCCAAAGATTTCGCCCCGGTGATTGGTGTCCCGGGGAAGTAGGATGCGGCGGCTGGAGAGGTGTGGGCTGGCAATGTGCAGGGTCTCGGTCTTGCGGCCACCTACCACGGGGCAACAGGATGGCAAATCATCGTATCTCATAGCCTACTTCCTTTCGTGTGGTTCCCCACAGAACAAGCAGTTGTCCCAGGCGGTGTCCTGGTGGTCGTCGTACCAACAGACCTTCGTGGGTGACTTTGCGCACTCCCAGGACCCTTCGATGGGGCTGCGGACCTGGCGAGTAGCACCCTTGGGGAGGTGCTTCCTGAACGTGCCGTCGATCCACTTCTTGTGCGAGGACCAGCGATGCAGGTCCGCTCGCATGGTCGGCAGGAGCAGTTTGTCCACCACGTCTTGCGGAGCCAACTGAGGGGCTTGTGCCCACCCCCCAAAGAACCGATGCCGGGCACCTTGGATGTCCTCGTCAGTCAGTTCCAGGGTGATGGTGACTGTGTGGCTCATTCCATTCCCTTGAGGTTCGCCACAGGGAACAGCCGGTTCTGGATCGTGGCGATGTTGTTCTGGACGAGCACGCCGAGAACCGCGTCGAGGTCCTTGTAGACGTGACCGCACTCGTCGAGCGGCGTCTTCTCGGTGTTGCCCACGATGCCAGTGATCTCAACGCCACCCAGTGTCCGCTTGATGGTCTTCATCTCGTCGTCGATGGACCCCTGAAGCTCCGCGAAGTCCCGCTTGGCCTGGCCACGACCCAAGAGGCGACCCGAGCCGTGATTGACCGAGCAACCCGCCTGCCACGCCCCCTCAGCGGGAAACAGGATGGCGGCACCCGCCAGCATGGAGCCGGGGATGAGGCACGGGTGACCCGTCTTCTCCCAGACGGTTCCCTTCAAGTCGGGGTGGCCCGCCGGGAAGGCACGGGTGGCACCCTTGCGGTGGACAAAGCCCTTGGTCGTGGTGCCATCGGGGAGCACGAGTGTCTCTTCCTGGACCAGGTTGTGGCTGATCTCGTAATAGGTCTTCACGTCGTGGCCGAAGACCTCCTGAGTGGCCTCACGGACTCCATGTACGATCCGGTGCCGGTTGGCGACGGCATAGTTGGCCGAGGCATTGTGGGCGTTCCAGTATTCCCGGCCCAGGGGCTCGTCCAGGAACAGGTACGACTCCTCCCGGTTCTGCGAACGGATACCCCGCAAGCGGGCACCCTCGTAGAAGTAGTAGTTGGCCGTCTGCCAGCCGAACGCACGGCTGCCACAGTGGACCATGATCCACACCGAGCCGTCCTTCTCGTCCACCTGCATCTCGATGAAGTGGTTGCCCCCGCCGACTGATCCCAACTGCGCCACGGCGTTATTCCACGCCTTGTCAATCTTGTGCTCATAGTCGTCGGGCAGCGGAATGTACTGCCGCTCGCACAGGTCGGCAGACACACCCAGGGCCTTGGCCCCGTAGCGGATGACCTCGTTGACGAGCTTGCCCGAGGTGTTGCCCATCAGGCGGGGCCGCTCCGAGTTGTTGCCCGGGGCAACGCGAGCCTCTACCTCCCGGACCCAACGCAGGCGCTTGTCCCAGTCCGCCACGTCCGCCGCGTGCAAACCGGGCACCTTGAGGTACACGACGCCGCATGAGATGTCGTAGCCCGAGCCTGCCTGCACGATGGTCTGGTCGGTGACCAGAACCCCGCCAACGGGCAGGACGTAGCCCTTGTGGCAGTCCGGCATCAGGTAGACACCCTTGGCCCCCATGTAGGAAGCTGACTTGGCCGCATCCTGCCAGAGCCCCTCATCGGTGGCCTCATACAGGGCAGGTGACAAGAAGGCGATGACATCGCACTTCATGTCGCCGGTCTTGGCGAGCAGGTAGCGGTTCGGTCCGTCTTGGGTCGCGTGGTACTTGAGGCTCATTGGGTCACTTCCTTGCAGACACTACGGCTGGCTAGGCTTGTCTTGAGCCCCCTTCAGTTGGAAGGACACCCGGGACTTGGGCACTACCAGGTCAATTGCAGCCAGGGCAATCTGGACCCGTCCTGGGAGCTTTACCCTTTGCAGGGCTTCCTCAAACCCCTCCCGGGTCTTGAGGGTGACCTCAACCTCGAACAGCCTATCGAAGTCCTCCCCCAGTGCAGCCTGAAGCAGATGGGGATCCACTTCCTTGCGGAGAACAGGTTGTGCTTCCTGGACGGTGACCATCGCGGAAGCCCCAGGCCCATACATCAGGTGCTGACCTGGGGAGGTAGGGGCCAACGAGCGGATCTGCTCCTTGACCTCCTCCGCTAGAACCTTGACCCGAGTGGAGATGGTCCAGAGGTCTGCCCCGACACGCACCAGTTCAGGAACCGGGGCCTGCACGATGGTTCCAGGCTCCATCAACAGATCCTTGACCTGTTTGACGATTTCCTTGAGGGCTTGTCCGCTCACTTGGCCCCCTTGAGGCACTCCAGGTGCAGCATCCGGCTCTCGTTTTTCGCGGTGTCCTCGACCCAGTAGCAGGCCGAGCCTTTCGTGATGGGCTTACCGCATTCGACGCAGATCGTCTCCTCGAAAGCAGTGATCTTCTGGGCAGACGAAAGATCCAGGGTGGACGCAGGCGGGGCCTTGGGTGTCGTGGCCGGGGCCACGACGGGGGCAGCCTTGGGCTGAATGGCCGCCTTGGTCACCTGGGCGTCCTCATGGGCCAGCCGGAGGGCCGCCTGGGAGTAGTTGCTGTACTGCTTGTTCTGGCAAACCGTGGTCACAGGACAGGTGACGCACTCAGCCCCACCGTGGGCCGAGTAGTGCCCCAGGCACGGGGTCTGCTCCAGGAGCAAGCCCAGGATGTAAGGGTCACGCAGATGAGGGGGCGGCACAGGGGCCTGGGGGGCCGCAGGAGCCACGGCAACAGCCGGAACCACTACAGGTGCCGGTGCCGGTGTGGCCACTCCCTGGCAGAGCGCCTGGGCCGCCTGGGCACCCTTGTCCGTCAGAACCCACAGGCCCCGACCTTCCCTGTCCATGTGGCCGGTCTTGCGGAGGTTTTTGCAGGCCCACTGGATCTGCCGCTGCACCATGGGCTGCCCAGAGGCATCCTCGGTGCCGAGAGCCATGATGTCCGTGATGCCCATGATGGTCATGACGGGGGTGTAGGTGCTGTCCGCCAGGACGGCCACCTGGGCTGTGCAGCCGGTCAAGTCACCGAGGGCACGGAGCAGGGGGTTCTGGAAGTCTTTGGCTGTCAGGGTGCTCATGGTGTCCTCCAGTTAGAAGCTCGCCAGCGGGTCACCGCTGATCGAAGGGTTGCCTGCCGCGACCGTGCCACCCTTGATGTGGGGGTCCAGGATGTTGACGGCAGCCTTGCGGGTGTCCTCATCCGGGAGGCCATCGAGCCACACGCGGACCGCTTGCTTGAGCAAGGTAGCCTTGGCCTTGTCCGTGGTGGTGTTGGAAAGCAGGTCGTCTGCTGCCATCAGGATGTGGCACACGTCACGGTGGCTGAACTCCCCGTAGACGGTCTGGTTGGCGATGGCTGCCCGCATGGCTGCGGTAGCCCGGCCCAGGGCCTCGAAGACCGTAGGCACGCGAGCCACGAGCATCGGGAACTTGGCCTTGACGATGGGTTCCTCATCCTTCCAGTCCATCTGGTGGAACTGGAGCTTGTAGTTGAAGCGGTTGAGGATCGACCCGTCGATGGGGTTCGAGGACACCATGCGACCGGATGTGTCCCCGCCGCCCGAGGTGTTCGCAGTCGCCACGATGCGGGTGCCTGGGAGCACCTTGTAAGTCCTGCCTGCCGGGCCTTGAACGCGACCTGCGATGCTGTCGATGATCAGGCGCATGTACTCGGCCTGGTCCTTCTGGGCACGGTCGAGGTCCGAGAGCAGGATGATGTAGGGCACGCGGGAGCCGTCCTCGCAGAGGTAGCCATCACGAAGCGCCTGGAGCACATCACCCTCGTCCCAGGACGTGCCCTTCTCGTTGAAGCTGCGGCTGAAGTACCACGACTCGATGTCCGTGCCGGGGATGACTTGCTTGATGATGCCTGGGGTGCGGGTGCGGGCGCTCCAGTAGTGGAACAGCGCATCCTTGCCGGTGCCCGGAGTGCCCCAGATGTACATCGAGCGACCCTTTTGGAGGCCGACCAGGGCGAAGGCTATGTCCCGGCCCAACTCCCCGTGGATGGGGATCTGGTACTCCGGGGGTTCGGGAAGGCACACGTCTTCGGGCACGCTGACGTTGACAGGGAAGGTCAGCCCGCGCCCGTGAAAGGCCACATTCAGCCCGGTGGGGGCAGGTGGGTGGGCACGCCGCAGGTTCGCCGGGGGGGCCACGGCAGTCACGGCACGGGGGCTGGCGACCTCCGAACCGGGGTGGGCTGCCAGATACGCCTGAACGGTTATGCTGTGGTCTTCGACCAGGTGGTTACCGAGCCAGTCCTTGACTGGTTTGCCACAGATGGCACAGGTGAGGAGATTGTCGGTCATCTGTCCTGCTCCTTGGGCCACACCTTGCGGTTGGGCCACCGGGGTTTCTGGTGCTACTACGCTCGGGGTCGCCGGTTTGAGCCCCCAGGGGGCCGGTGTCTGCGCTTCTCTCGCTCTGGTACTACGGGCGGGAGTAACCGATTGAGCCCCGAGACGACGATTCAGATCCGCAGGGGCTCAATCTGCCGTTCCCAGGCGTAGTGTCCTCGGAGGAACTCATGCTCACCGTCACGAACCAGACCACGCCTGACAACCCCACCCTGAGCGGGGCCAAGTTCCGCATGGGACACAAGGCCACGGTCGTGGGCGTGCTCGGTGCCAGAGCCCCTGAAGTCCACAGTCGGGGCACCCACTTTTACAACAAGGACCGTTGGACCGCTCGGGGCTTCGTTGCCGAGATGTGCAAGTGGGCCAAGGAGAACCCTCAGTGCATCCCGACTCCGGGCGTCATCGGTGCCTGGGTGCGGGCGGCCAACAACGCCCCGATTCCCAAGCGGGAGATCGTGATTGCGAACACCCCGGACACCTTGCAGCTTCGGACCGCGATGGCCCTGATGGGCGGAGCGTACCATGAAGCGTTCCACACGCACTTCTCGTGCCTGCGGCAACTCAAGGAAGCGGAGATGATCGCCATGGTCATCCCCCGCTGGGCCAAGGTCCCCGACTGGAGCAAGTTCCACAATCTGCTCCAGACCTGGAACAACGTCATTGAGGACATCCGCATCGAGCGACGTGGCCGTGAGGATTTCCCTGGCTGTGAAGTCAAGCTCCACGATCTCCAAGACCTGATCCTGAGCATGGAGCAAGACCCCAAGTTCGTCGGTGGTCGCGCCCACGAGGGCACCCCGCTCCCCCATGGTGCTTTGTCCCTCATCATGTGTACCTTCCGGGACATAGGGCTGGGGTACAACACCCCGACCCAGAAGGCTGCTTTGGAGGCCTACCGGGCCGAGGATGAGCGGGCTGTCGAGTTCGTGATCGGTCGGGGCAAAGGCAACCCTGGTCCCCTGACTGCCTTGCTCAAGGAAAGCATCGCCATGCCCCGCACGGACGACATTGGCTGCGTCCGGGTGGCAATGGACGTGATCGGCATCCTGTTTGACAATTCCAGTGCGGAAGACCCTGCCAACGACCCGAACAACCAACAGCACCAGCCGGGTCAGGCCCAGAAGCCGCAGTGCCCGAAGTGCGGCGCTCCTGGTTCCAAGCTGGTCATCCGCCCCAAGTCCAACGGCAACGGGGGCAAGGTGCAGGGCATCGGCATCCTGACCTGCTCGGTCTGTGGACACCAGGAGGAGGCCCCCCTCCAGCCGCCCAAACCGGGCAAAGGCCAGAAGACTGATCCCAAGGACCAGCCCAAGTTCGAGGGCTTTGACCCGCCAGAGAAGCCTGAAAAGGGTGCGGACAAAGGGGACAAAGACAAAGACGCCAAGGCTGAGAAAGGTGACAAAGACGAGGGAACAGACCCGTCCAAGGGGAAAGGCAGCAAGGACAACAAGGACAAAGCTGCTGGCTCCGGTGGTGGTGAAGGCGATCCTGATGAGGACGGTGAAGATCCCGCTGATACTGAGGGGGAAGGGTCAGACGAGGGTGAGGCGGACACAGACAGTGGCAAGGGTGATCCCACTGAGTCGGGCGAGGGGGCCGGGGAGGAAGGCGAGGGTCCTGGCGCAAAGGCCAAGGGCAAACCTTCCGATGATGACGGGACTGAAGGGGAAGGCGCTGAAGGTGAGGGCGGGGACTCCGAAGGCGAGGGTACTGAGGGTGACCCCAGCGGGGACATGGACTCCCATGGCTACCGGGAACCGGATGAGGAAGGCAGGGACGAGGGCTTCAACCAGGGGGGCAACAAAGCCAACACTGATGCAGATGTGAAAGACCAGGCCGCAGCGGGTGGTGGGCACACCTACGAGGAGCCTCAGATCCTGGGCAATGACTGGTCCAACCTGACCGATGCCGCCCTTCAGGATGCCAACAAACCGGTAAAGGCCCTGGACAACAACTCGGCTCTCGAAGGTGCCGTGGCAGCAGATGAGGCCAAGGCCCTCAAGACCGAGGGTGGCGTCAAGAGTGGGGAGACTCGCTGGCAACCCTTTGACCCGGCGCAGGATGAGGTGATCTTCGTCCAGCCCTCGGCTCGGGGCAAGGATGCTGACATGGCACTTGCGGAACAGCTTTACGCCTCGATTCGCACGGAAGCGAGCTTCCTGCGGTCTCGCTTCCGCCAGATCATCCGGGCGATGGAAATGACATCGACCGTACATGGGATGCCCAAGGGGCGGCGCTTGTCGAGCCGGTTCCTGGTGGACTCCAAGGTCACCCTGATGAGCAACATGATGCCCCGGCGGGCCTACAAGCAGACGGATGAGCAGATTGACACCAGCTTGGCCGCAGCAGTGGTTCTGGATCAGTCCCTCTCGATGAAGGGCCTCCTGCGGGATGCTACCCGGATCATGTGCGCCATCACGGAACCCCTGGACGCCCTGGGTTGCCCGGTGCAGGTGTCGGGCTTCAGGGACGGGCGGTACTACTCTGGTGACGCCGATGGCATCCGGGGTGGCACCTACCATCGGACCGAGAGCATCACCCATGACGTGTTCAAGGGTTTCAACGAGCCCCTGCGTGCGGTCCGCTGGCGCTTTGCCAACACACGGGCTACGGGTGGCACTCCCATGGCTGATGGCGTTCAGTTCGGTCTTCAGGGCCTGAGCAAGCGCACCGAGGGGCACCGGATTCTGTTCATCGTGACTGATGGGCAACCCAACGGGGGGCACATGCCGATCATCCGTCGGCAGGTCCGTCTGGCAAAGGAAGCGGGTATCCATGTCATTGGCGTGGGCATTGGATACGGGGCAAGCTACGTCCAGAATGTGTTCCCCGACTCGGTATGGACGCCGCAAGTGGCTGACATGCCTGCGGCTCTCATTGCCAAGCTCAACCAGATCATTGACAAGACGGGATCCAAGCGGGGTGCCAAGTTCGCAGGATGAGGCTCCAGGGGGCTCAATTGCCAGCCCAGCCGCGTAGTAGTGCCATGACGTGTACTTTTCCCAAGACCCCGGCAGCCCAATCCGCCCAGCAGCAACTGGCACAGGAACAGGTGCATGTGCAGGACTATGCCCTGCGGTACACGCTCCAGGCGTTCCACTACGGGACAGACATTCCAGCATCGCTGACCAAGCGTCTCGGCCCTTGCACCTCGACCCTCGACTTCGATGGACACAAATGGGCTGTCTGGACGGCCAATGCCTACACGCTCTATGCCAGGGCCACCTACCTTGACCTCGACACGACTGTGCGTGGACTTGAAGGTGCCCTGAGAGCCTTGCAATGGGATCTCGGGCGGGTCCCCCAGCCACTGCCCCGTCTGAAGCACGAGGCCCTGGTGGAGCGAGGGCGGGCAGCGGGACTCAAGGTCAAGTACGAGATCCCAGGACAGTCCTCCGAACAACTCAAGCAGTTCGTCCGGGACTACTGTGACGGCAGGATCTTCTGTGACCACCAGATCCGTGACCATAGCCTGTTAGGCATGATCTTCATGCCTGTGGCTCTGGGTGCCCTCAGCCTCACGGAACCGAAGGACGGGGAGGAACCTGACCCGGCGTACCTGGCCCAGCAAGCTCTGACCAAGCCCCTTGGCAACGAGCCCAAGGTATACCCACCACCCGAGGCACCCAAGAAGCCCTCGTACCCGCCAGAGCCACCCAAGCCAGAGGATTGGCGGGAGCCTGATCCTGAGCAGGTCCGCATCATTGAGGATGACATCAAGTGGGAGGTGTCCCCGCAAGAGCGGATGGACAACTACTTGGATGAGATCCGCCTGCACAATGTCGGGGTGGACTACCACCGGCAGCAGATTCTGGTTGAATGGGAGGTGGCCAAAGCTGCCATTGACCAAGCCCACGAGCAGGCCCTGGCCGACCACCAGAAGGTCCTGGCAGCCAAGCAGCGTGCAGACAGGGGCATCCGGCCCAGACACAAAGCCTGGAGCCTGCGGAAGGCCCAGCAAAATGCCCTGCTGAGTGGCTTCACCCAGGGCTGGCTCTCCGACCTGGGGACCATCTACGAGGACATTGGCAAAGCGGGACCTCGGTCAGTCAATGGCTACCCCATCTTCTGGTCCTTCTGCATCCTGAACAAGTCCGACTGGGAACGAGCCCGGAAGGCAATCGCCAGTGAGCTTAAGCGTCGTGAAGACATGGAGGTGTGAGTCAGATGGCTACAATCAAGCGTTCCGCGATCGAGGAGGCAGCGGACGGGCGCAAGCTCGCCACCGTGCTGTTCACCCCACAGGTGCCCAACCCAGCGTCCCAGGCCGATGTGGAGGTCATCTTCGAGATCGAGAAGGTCGAGAACATGTCTTTGGATGGGGACCCCTGGTTCCTGACGCCGCTCTCCTGCACCCTGACGGACACCCGGGAACCCTACATCCTCTCGGGCACACAGCGCAAAGTCGTGAGGCAGGCAGCGGTGCAGGTCGCATCGGATGCCAAAGGCCTGACCTGGTAACCCAGCCCCTGCGGAGACACTCATGAAGAACCAGCCCAAAGTCCTTGTTACCGGAAGTCATGACCTCGCCGAGATCGTCGAGATTCACCCGGGCCAGAAGGCTTTCCTGTTCGGGGGGAAACTCGAAATGCTCCAGAATGTCATGGCCTTCTGCCGCCAGGTGTATCACAGCGCCTTCGGCCCCGAAGAAGGGGAACGGCGGTTCCGTGCCCTCACCCTGGTGGATGCCGTGGCCCTGTGGGAAGCCGGTCTGCCCGACTCCCGCTCCATCAACTGACTGGCCCCACATTTCCGTTGGTGTCCACTTGACACCATCGTTGGTGTAGAGTAAACACCATCTATCTGCTCCACGGGGGCTCAACTTCAGGTTGGGCCGCGTAGTAGCAGCAGCAGGACTCAAACCTGGAGGAACTCTCAATGCCTGTCCTGAATCCCAAAGCCCTGTTCGATGAGCGTGTGGCAGCATTGCGGCTTGCACACGAGACGGCAGGCATCAAGCGTGCTGAACTCGACTTGTCCGGGGGCATTGACTCCGCCGTGATGGCAGGCGTTCTGGTCGAGGCCCTTGGTGCCGAGAACGTGACGCTGGCCCACACGATGATGAGCACCAATGGTGAGCAGACTCGCCGGGCCGAGGCTCTGGCTCGTGGGCTCGGCTGCCGTCTGGCCGTCGGCCACTTCACTGGCGCTTTCAACGTCATCATGCAGGAGTTGGGCAGGTCCCTCCAGGAAGCAGGCTATGACCTGACCGTGATCAACACCCGCTGCGACGCGGACCCCACCATCGCAGGATCCATCCGTTCGACCCTGCGTGCCCCGCTGGGCCGTGCGTACAACCGCCTGACGGGCGGTGGCCTCCGGCACGGCACGGGCAACGAGGATGAGGACCGCTTCCTGCGCTACTTCCAGAAGGGCGGCGACGGCGAGGTGGACTCGAACCCCATCGACATGCTCTCCAAGGGCGAGGTCTACCAGTTGGCCTTGTACGAGGCCCAGCACTTCGACGCCAAGACCAAGGCTGCACAGATCGCTGCATTTCCCTCGGACAGCAAGTTGCTCCCGGCTTTGAAGGGCGCGGCAGAACTGCTGGATTCGGAAGTCAAGACGGCCTACCTCGACATCATCCGGGCCACGCCTTCGGCAGACCTGTGGGGCGTCGGCGACAAGCACACCGATGAGAGCGAACTGGTCAAGTGGCTCGGTGCCCCCTTCACCTACAGCCGCATCGACCCGGACACGGGCAATTACAAGTCCGTGGGCACCATCGAGCGCATCAACCGCTTCCTGGATGAGGCAATCCCACACCCGGTTCCCGGCGAAGCGTGCGGCCCGGAGACGTGGCAGGAGAAGCTGCTGTTCTCGGACAACTTGTCCCAGGACGACATGAAGACCCTTGTGACGGCAGCCCTGAACTCGAACGCCTTCAAGGGTTTGGATGTGGGCGAGACCTTCGTGTCGCAGCATCACGGCATCCTGCTGTCCCTGCTGCGTGGCGCACGCAAGGCCGAGAAGCAGACTCGGCACAAGATGAACCCAAATTGCCCGGCTTACGGTGACCGGGCTTCCCTGGTGAAGGAAGGCATCCTCACCGACACGCTCCCGGTCGTTTGACCTCAGGGGCTCAACTTCGTTGTCACCGACGCCGGGGTGTGCATCTGCCTGGATGAGGATGACAAGCTCGAACTCTCCTCGGTCACCAAGGGTTCGTCCTCGGTCAAGACCGTGACGGACAAGGTGCTCGGTGGCGACCTCCGGCTGTTCAAGCGGGGCGGGCAGGTGCTCGTATCCCGTGGTGACAAGGTGTTCACAATGCGGATGAAGTAGAGGTGCCTGATGAGTGAGACTTTCACGTTCTTTTGGCCTGGCCCATTCAGTCAGTGGCACCCATCACCCTTCGTCATTGACGGGGTGACCTACAACTGTGCAGAACAGTACATGATGGTCGAGAAAGCTCGCCTTTTTGGGGACACCGCCCGCGAAGCGATGATCATGGCAGCGACGGAACCTTCTGATCAGAAGCGGTACGGCCGCATGGTTCAAGGCTTCGACCCTGCAAAGTGGGGGCGGTCGCCTTTGGCATTGTCAAGCGGGGCTCCAAAGCCAAGTATGAGCAGAATCCCCACCTGAAGAGGTACCTACTGGAAACGGCGGGCACGACCCTGGTGGAAGCCAGCCCCTATGACACCATCTGGGGCATTGGGCTCAAGGCCGATGACCCCCGTGCCCAGAATCGGGAGACATGGAGGGGCACCAATTGGCTTGGCCAGGTGCTCACCGAGGTTCGTAACGAGATGGGATGACCTAGCCCCTGGTTGCGGCCCAATCTCAGCCACTAGGCTCATACGATGAGGATGAAGTAGATGAACCGTATTCACACGTTCCTGATGGGCCTGACTCTGGGGATTCCGATCGCCTCCTTCGGTGGATTGCCCACCATCATCTTGCTCCTGTCCGTCGGGTTGCTGCTGGTGGTCTCCGCCGTGGGTTTCCGCCGGAAGCAGGTGCCGGAAGACAAGCCTTACCAACACCCGGCGGATGGGCGTTTCTGCCACATCTGCGGAGCAAATGGAGCAAATGGCGAGCCCTGTGATGCGGGGCTGCACGGGTAAGGGGCAGAGAGATGCGGACTATCGAGTGGAATGTCAGCCAGATCAGGACATTGGCGGCCTATGCCGAGGCACACCCCCAGTCGGCAAGGGACGTGATTGAGGGCCGTGCGCCCGCAGCGGGTGACATCCCCGGTCACGATGTCATCCTGGAAGGGAAGTACAACCGTCACAATGTCGGTGCCCAGTACATGCCCAATGCTCTGCGGGTCCTCCAGCACTGGACACGGGTACAGAACGTGTGCCTGATCTTGTGGTCCTCCAGTCACGAGGATGCCACGGCAGCAGTCCTGGCTGGACTCAAGACCCACGGCGTCCGGTTCGACTACGTCAACGAGAACCCGGAATGCCCCAGCACCGAACTCTGTGACTTCAGGCAGAAGTTCTACTTCAACATCTTGCTTGATGACAAGGCGGGCTTCGATGGGGCCACAGACTGGTTCCTCATTGAAGCCGAACTGCGGCGGATTGGGCAATGGTCGGAGCCTGTGGGCTCAACGGATGCAGTGGCTGCGTAGTAGCCCCAGGAGCCTTGCACATGCCTTACACCTACCCGCACCCCCGTCCCAGTGTCACCGTGGACAACGTGGTCTTCGGCATCAACGGGGATACCCTCAAGGTGCTGCTCATCAAGCGGGGCCGTCCTGGCACCGCCTTCGAGGGCTGCTGGGCATTCCCCGGTGGCTTCGTGGATGAGAACGAGGACCCCGATGTGGCAGCCAAACGTGAACTCCTAGAGGAGACGCACGCGAAGGTACGCTACATGGAGCAGTTGCAGACCTTTGGCAAACCTGGACGTGACCCTCGGGGTCATGTCATCTCGGTTGCCTACATGTCCCTGGTCCAGTGCGACGCCCTGACCATCCAGGGGGACGATGATGCAGCCGAAGCCAAGTGGTGGCCTGTGGCTACACTCCCGGCTCTGGCCTTCGACCACGCGGACATTCTGGCAGTGGCCCTGAAACGCCTCAGGACGAAGATCCGCTGGCAGCCCGTGGGTATTGACCTCCTGCCCCTGGTTTTTGGCCTGAGCGACCTCCAGCGCGTCTACGAGGCTATCCTGGGCCGGACCCTGGACAAGCGGAACTTCCGGCGGCGTGTCCTGTCCTATGGGGTTCTGGAGAGTGCCCAATCCGTTCGAGTGGGATCACCCGGTCGCCGCCCTTCGCTCTACCGCTTCGACCGCAATGCTTATGAGGCGTTGCTGGAGAGCGGGGGCGAGTTTGAGGTCTAATGAAAGCAGAACGCCTGTCCAAGTACCTGTCCCTGGTTCTCCGCCACCGGCCGGAGGTTGGACGCATCGTGCTCGACGAAGAAGGTTGGGCTGACCTGAACACCCTGGTTGCCAACATCATCGGTGGCGGCGTGTCCCGCTCCGACGTGGAACGTGTAGTTCGGGAGAATGACAAACAAAGGTTCACCATCCAGGGGGATAGAATCCGGGCGAACCAGGGGCACACTGTCCCGATTGACCTCAAGCTGGAGCCTGTGGAACCCCCAGAGTTTCTGTACCATGGCACCAATCCTCAAGCCATCCCATCCATCCAGAACCAGGGACTGCTGCGGATGAAGCGGCATCACGTCCACATGTCTGATGCCTACGGGACGGCGGTGACCGTAGGGTGCCGGACAGGTTCTCCCGTGGTGTACCGGATTTCTGCCCGCCAGATGCACCAGGATGGCTGCCTGTTCTACCGTTCGGTCAACGGGGTATGGTTGGCTGAGCACGTTCCTGCTCAGTACCTACAGATCATGGATCGCAAAACGAGGTAACCCAATGGCAATGAAACGAACTGGTCGAGGAACTTTCACAGAGGCCACCTTGGTTCCCGCCGCCCTGTGCGAGTCTTGCGGCACCACGATGAAGCCCGCATCCACGACCGAGTGGAAGTGCAGCAACTCATCTTGTGCTGAGTTTGACAAGCCGAAGAACACTGGGGTCTACCCAGTGCGTGAGGTACAGAAGTGAGCGAGACACCCAAACCGGACCCCTGGCTCCGTGGGGCGGATGGCAAGCTCCTGCGGGACCCAGCGGGCAATGCCATCCGGGTCCCCAAACCACGGGGGCCGAAACGCATTGCCTTGGTTGGCGGCAGCTTTGACCCACCTCACGCGGGACACATGGCCCTGCTGCGTTGGCTCATCAAGGACAACCCAGCCAATCTGGACGACATCTGGATCTTGCCCGTGGTCCAACATGCCTTCGCCAAGGACCTGTCCCCCTACGATGATCGTGCGGCCCTGGTCGAGGCCATGATCGCCGACCTCCGCTTGGAGCCCGCTCTCCAGATCAAGTCCGACTGGGCACACAAGCAACCCTTCCAGCCGACCCTGGACATCCGCAAGGTGAATGAGGAGCACACGGTTGACGTGCTGCGTCGCCTGCACGCCACGAATGCCAACACCGAGTTCGTCCTCGTCCTGGGCGAGGACTGTGTGGCCGAACGCAACTCCTGGAAGGATTGGCCGGGTGTGCAACAACTCGCCGAGATCATGGTCGTCTCCCGTGAGGGTTACAAGACGGTCGAGGGCTTCGAGGTCCACAACATCAGTGGACCCGATGTCAGTTCCACGAGCATCAGGGAGCGCCTGGCAGCGGGTGACTTGACCTACCTGATCGGGGACGGGGCGGACATCTCCATCCGGGTGTTCCTCCAGATTGAGAAGCGGGGGCTCTATGGCTACACGCCCAAGACCTTCCCGCCGGTCACGGCTCGGCAGAGGCGTGCATTGACCAGGCTCTGGCCTGCAACTTGAAGCACCTCAAACTCCACCACTTCGACCCGAACAGCAGCGATGATGCCTTGGACGCCCGTCTGGTGGAGATCCTGGAGTATGCCAAGAAGGTCGGCTACACGGGCACGATTGAGATGGCACACCAGGATGATGTCTGGGTGCTGGGCGGGTAACGGTAGTTCCTCTATGCCCTCCCACGGGTGGAGGTCCCCGATGCCCACCCAGTTCGACAAACTCGCCAGCGATGTGATCACCGCGATGCAGCCCAAGCAGGCTGCGGCGCTGGCTTTGTATGACCTGTCCTACAAGGCAGCCAAGGAAGGCCTCAACGCCATCCGGGCCAAGAACAATGCCCTTCTGGACAAGACGGCCAAGCTGATGGCTCGTCAGAAGTTCGTGATGGACATGGAGCGGTCGTGGCTGCACTTCAAGGTCTGGAGCAGCGACGGGCTCTACGTCGAGGGTGAGTTGTTCTTCAAGGATGTGGCCGAGACGTACCGGAGCGAGCAGGAAGGCCGCAAGATTTTCGATGCGGCCCTCGACGTGTACCCGTCCAAGGTCTACGGGTCCTTCGATGAGTGGGTCGTTCGCTTTGAGAAGTGACCCCTGAACAGCAAGTACATGGCGGAAGCGAAGGGATTTGAACCCTTGGGAGCTATGAACCCCGGCGGTTTTCAAGACCGCTGCCTTCAACCACTCGGCCACACTTCCAGAGGCGGAAACGGTGAGACTCGAACTCACATGCCGCTCATCACGACATACCTGTTTTCGGGACAGGCTCCTCATCCAGCCGGATCGTTTCCATTGGCGTGCCTGGCAGGACTCGAACCTGCAACTTCCAGCTTCGGAGGCTGACACTCTGTCCATTGAGTTACAGGCACATACAGAACTTAGGTGCTCCCAGCGGGATTTGAACCCGCGCTGACGCCTTGAGAGGGCGCTCGTCTAACCGCTAGCGTATGGGAGCAAAGAGCCTCGTGCCGGAGTTGAACCAGCGAATCCTGATTACGAATCAGGTGTTTTACCAACTGAACTAACGAGGCAGGGGGGAGCTAGCGGTGGGAGTTGAACCCGCAACCTACTGATTACAAATCAGTTGCTCTACCGATTGAGCTACGCCAGCACGCAGGCATCACCCTCAGGGGCGGTGCCTGAACTCCTTGTACTCGTGGTACATGAGTGGAGCCCACAGCCGGGGTTGAACCGGCCACCTCTTCCTTACCAAGGAAGTGCTCTACCAGATGAGCTATGTGGGCACTGAGGTGGGATCAGAGAGAGTCGAGTGCACCTCGCCGCTGAGCGGTCCTCTTGGTGGCCCTGGTGGGAGTCGAACCCACACGCCCGAAGACACCTGATTTTGAGTCAGGCACGTCTGCCATTCCGTCACGGGGCCTTGAACTTGTTACCAGCAAAGTTTGTTGTCTGTGAGTGACAGTTGGGACACAGGAACCGCACATTTTCTCTGCGATTATCCAGGGGATTCCCATTGATGTGGTCCACCTGGAGTACCAGAGCCTGGCCTTTCCAACAAGGTTCCAGGCCACACTCACATTGATGCTTGAATCCCACAGCGATCATGGCTTTGCGTAGCCGATCTATATTCTCTTTGCGGAAGCCCCTCCGGTTCAATACCAGTACATCAGAAGGGTCCAACTTTGCAGTGCCGCCTTTGTGTTGCTGGCCCCAATTGGCCCTTTGACCTCGGAAGTGACTCGTATCTACACCGAAATGAGCAAGCCGTCGTTTCATGCTAGTGTTCATACTCCCCTTATCGGAGAGCCCTAAACGCCGACAGACATCAGCCACACTGTGGGCATCTTTGACAGCACTAACGAGTTCTTCCTGTGTTCGTATATGGGTCATTGCCACAGGGTAATGGTAAACGTAACCTGTTGTCAACCTGCCGCGTCTACCATTCCGCCATGATCCCAGGTGAGGGCAGAGGGAATCGAACCCTCACTCCCCGAAGGGATGGGGAGTTTAAGTCCCCTGCGTCTGCCGTTCCGCCATACCCCCTTGGCTAGTCCCTCTTGCGTGCCCAGAACTCTCGCTCTGCGGCGCTCTCCGAATCGATCAGGGGAGGCAGGCAGGTGATGCACCGCCAGGTCAGCGGCTTGGTCAACCGAACCCAGCAGCGGGGCTGGGCTTGTGCCCAGGTGGCACCACAGCCGGAACAGCGGCGATCCCGCAATACCCGGATTGTCAGTTTGTTGAGGAAGGCATCGAGATGACCTACACGGCCACCTTCCATTTTGACCCAGGACTTCCCAAGCAGCACCTCCTGGGGAGCCTAAGCACCCATGTGCTGTTCGTTGTACTCGCCGATGCTGGTCGGCGCAAGGTGGCACCTAGGGTCTAGCGAGCCCGACCAGTCCACCCCTGGAACAAACCGGCTTCTCGGGCTTGTCTCATCCCCTTGGCTATGACCAGCCATGCCTCGTAGGGCATGTTCTTGCGGGTGAAGTTGCAGCGGATGCAGGCAGGAACCACGTTGTCCTGCGTGTGCCCCTTGTCGTTGTCCTTCCGATCCAGAGTCATCCTGATCGTCATCTCTCCACAGTAGGCACAGCCCTTGATGATCTCTGCCAAGATGAACTCTTTGGTGAGGTCATTCTCCCGACTGGCTTTCCTGTCCGCTTGCCGGGAGTCCACATAGATGAACTTCTCTGTTTGTTCACCTGTGAGTCTCTGCCGTTTCATCTCCTGACTGACGTGGCGTTCCTTCTCTAAACGACCAATCTGGTGTGGTCTGCGTGCTCTCCGTTGTGCCCGCTCGCACGACAAGCACCTGGACCGATAGTACACCACTGTTCCTTTCTTGTAGGTGTCCATCAGGGCAACAGGCCGCAGTTGCTGGCAATAACGGCATAACTTCTCGGTGGGTGCAGTCTCCGCATGGAGACCGTACCCACCTCAGGCACAGACTGTCAAGTGGGGGTAAGTAGAATCGAACTACCACAGCCTTACGGCGGAAGATTTACAGTCTGCTGGGCTCACCACCTGCCCAATACCCCCATTGTTGTTTCCTTCGGAAGCACGGTGCCAAGGGCCGGAATCGAACCGGCGACGCATTGCAGCGACTGTATGCAGGTGCTACAGTATCTGCGGAGGTGCAGAGTGCGTCAACGAACTTGGACTGATGATGCTTTACGGCAAGCCCTTCAGGACAACCAAACCTTAGCGGGTGTGTTCCGCCAACTTGGGCTATCCACGAGCCCTGGTAACTATGCACTCATCCACAAGCACATCCAGCGTCTTGGGCTAGACACTGCACACATGCTGGGCCAAGCCCACCTCCGGGGCAGAAAGCACCAGCATAAAGGGTTCAGAGAACTTGCAGACCTCCTTGTTGATGGCAGCCATTGTGGCGGTTCCTACTTGAGGAAACGTCTTGTGAAAGAGGGTCTACTACTTCCAAAGTGCCAGGAGTGTGGACATCCACCTGAATGGCAAGGGAAACCTTTGACCCTCCAGTTAGATCACATCAATGGCAACCACCTGGATAACCGCTTAGCAAATCTAAGGCTTCTTTGCCCAAACTGCCACACCCAGACAGACACCTTCACCTCCCGAAAGGGTACGGGCCGGTATGCAACTCCTAAACCGGCACCCTATCTGCCCAATACCTGTGCTTGTGGCACGGAGATCCAGCGCCGAAGTAAACGATGTGAGAGGTGTATGTCTCAACATGCTATTGGCACCGCGATCTACAAAGCCACCTGGCCTGAGTTGCCTGATCTGATCACAATGGTTGAAGCACATGGGGCCACGGGTGTAGGTCGGGTTTTGGGTGTTAGCGAAGCTGCCGTTCGCAAGCATCTAAGGATTCACAGTGCTTCGGGCAAGATTTGAACTTGCGACGCGGAGCTTTTCGGACTCCCGCTACTACCAGGCTGAGCTACCGAAGCAGTTGTTACACAGTGGGAAAGGCTGGAGTCGAACCAACTTTGCTTGTAGGCAGGCCCTGAGTTCCTCACCGGGTGGTGAGGGGAGATGGGCTGCTGGATGCGTAAACGCATCGGTTTTACAGACCGATTGCCCCCGTGGGCGGCTTTCCCAGAAACACCCCCTCGAACGGGGAGATGGCACCTTCGGCGAGAATCGAACTCACGTCAGCACCGTAAAGCAGACCACCAGGGAATCGAACCCTGCACGGTCGGATTTGGAGTCCAACCTGCGTACCCTGCGCGTGGCCTATCTGTCACCGTGGTCTTTGTGTGCCCTTCTGCCCGTAGGTACCCTTGTGGGTCCTGCCATAGAACATGAAGTGCTCGGTCATTGCATGACAGTTGGGGCATAGGATCACCAGGTTGCTTTCCTGGTTGTTCTTACGGTTCCCATCTTTGTGGTCCACCTGGACTGGAATATGCCCTGTGAACGGATTGACTTCAGCCCAGCCACAGCGTTCACAGCTTCTGCCCCTCGTCTCAAATAACCGCTTGCGGATATTGCTCCACCCCATCAACTCGGTAAAGGGCTTCTGAAACCGGACTCGGTTGCCACACACGGCGCAGTGCTTGGCTTTGAAGCCCATGATGGGCTGGCCACAAGAGCACCGTGCCCGTACCCGGACACCATCTACATGGACTTGCCGGGAGTGGTTCGAGCACTGACGAGAACAGAATCGCTGCCCCCTTTGTATCTGCAAAGTATTCAAGGGGATGGCACAACCGGACCCTGCACACAATGACATGGCACCCTCTGCATACAACCTGAGCGCCAGTATACCTGGTCATTTTGGTGTTGCAATGGCTGACGCTCTACCAATTGAGCTACGCACCTATCGGGCACTGAGGCAGAGGGTGAAGGAATCGAACCTCCTAACGCTTGTAGGCACTTCCGGGTGTTCCCACCTTCAGGCAGGAGGAGGTGGAGTGCTGGGTTACATTGACAGGTTTGGAGCCTGTTTGCCCCCATGGAATACCCTCTAACTGTAGTGGCCCCAGGCTGTTCCTCCTGGGCTTGCGTCCTTTGACCAGCGTCGGTGGATGAACACCCGCTGCCTGTCATCTGGTGTGGAGTTGTTGGGCACCCCCAGTTGCCACACCCAGAACCGCTACAAGTGCGGAAGGCGGGACTCGAACCCGCACGATCTTTCGACCCTTGGCTCCTCAAGCCAAGGCGGCTACCATTACGCCACTTCCGCATTTTGGCGCTTTCTGCGCCGGTCACGATCCCGCTTTGCACAAGATGTGACACTGGTGCCACCCTTGTTCCCCGAATGGTTCGGGGTCTGACTATGACAATTGGGGCACAAGAACCAGACATTCTCAGGTCGGTTATCCCGCCAGTCTCCGTTTCGGTGGTCTACCTGCAACCGCAGTTCCTGGCTGAACCACACAGGGTCGTGGGCACAGCGGCCACAGATGTAGGGGACACCCGATTCGATCAAGGCACGTCTCAACCTGAAAGCAGGTTCTCTTATGTCCCGTTCGGGGCGGTAGACAAGAATCGCCACCCAATCTCGCTTTGCAGGACCTCCCTGATGGTGGTCCCCTGCATTTGTTGCTTGCCCTGTGAAATGGCTGGTATCTAACCCGAGACGTTGGATGACCTTTGAGACATGGGTGTGTACGCTGCCTAGTTGCCGCAAACCCAGTTTACGGAGCACCTGTGCTACGGATTGGCTGCTCTGAACTAAAGGGGCTAGGAGTTCGGCTGTGTACTTGTGATTCATGCCTACTGTTTAGTATAAGCACTTCACCGCAAGCTGACGTGTCTACCATTCCACCATAATCCCATTGACTTACTTTCTAGGCGGAGAGGACAGGAATCGAACCTGCGGGACGCTCATCACGTCCGCCGCCTTTCCAAGACGGTACATGGCAGCCAACGCATGACGGCCTCTCCAATGCTTCTCAAGGTGGGGATGGTTGGACTCGAACCAACATGTGCTTGTAGGCTTGTTGCTGATCCGCCCGGGCGTAAGCCGAGGCGGGAGTGCTGAAGCTGGTGCTGTGTTACTGATTTTCCGTCAGTTGCTAGACCATTCGGCTACATCCCCGTGATTTCCCTTGCTAAAGGGAAAGGCGGAAGGTGCGGGGGTCGAACCCGCAAGGCGAGGTATCAGCCCGCTCGACGGTTTAGCAAACCGTTGCCATCGCCAGCTATTGGCTTGACCTTCCAGAATGCTCCTGTCTGGCCCCCGCCTTCAGCGGGTCAAGCCCGACCTGCCCCGAGGGACAAGCGGTGAGGTGAGGCCCCCGTACAGAGGGCTTACCATTCAGGAGCAAGTGCAGGAAGGGGGACTCGAACCCCCACACCCTCAAGGGGTCACAGGTTCTGAGCCTGTGGCGGCTACCATTACGCCATTCCTGCTTTTTTGACGTTGCCGTCGATTACGGGCTTGTTGCGCTTCCGACAGAATGGAAGTCCCCCCTTTGCTTCCGGCATAGCCTGGGGTTTGACTGTGACAGTTGGGACAAAGGAAGCGCACATTGTCTGGCCGATTGTCCAAGTAGTCCCCGTTCTTGTGATCTACTTGTAGGCGTAACTCCTGATTATCCCATACGGGGTCCTGATGGCACTTCTCGCACTGATAGACCCTGCCGGAATCAATCAAAGCTCGCCGGAGTCGTCCCGCCGTTTCTCTTTTGGTTTTCGTATGATCCAGGACCAGGACCTCTTGCCATACTTTTTTCTCAGAACCCCCCTTATGGGCATGACCTGCACCATAGGCCTGCCCAGTGAAGTGGCTGGTATCCAAACCAAACCTGGCAATCACCCTGGTGAGATGCGATTGGACACCCCCAGGCCGAATCCCGAGGTCCCTGAGCACCCCCGCCATTGAGACATTCTTGGCGACCAGGGGGGCTAGAAGCTCTGAGGTGTACTTGGTGTATCGACGTGACATGGGCCAGACTGGTAGAGGCAGCGTACCTAAGTCAGCAGTCTACCAGTCTGGCCTTTCGTGTCAAGTACGACCGAAGGGACTCGAACCCCCACTCCGGGAGGAACCTGATCCTAAGTCAGGCGCGTCTACCATTCCGCCACGGTCGTATCCGTGCTGCCCTAAGACCCTCACGGAAGGGTGGGCAGCACCGTTGTACTTGCTGTTCAGTTTTCAAAGATGCTCTCCGGCTCGGAAGCGGGAGAGGCCAGAAACGGAAAAGCCCCCTCGGGCGGTGGCCGGAGGGGGCTTTTCTGAACTCGTCTGGTGCTAGACCCTACTTGTTCATCGCCTCCCTGCGGCCATACTCATACGACCACAACCGTGAGGTTGTGCTCGTAAGCAGGCTGGAGGTGGTAAACAAGCAGTTCATCTAGTCTTCCGTCTTGTGTGCAGGAATGCGCTCCGCATCACACTGCGCATCTTGTGTCTTGCCCGGGCCGATGTCAAGCCCTTTTTCGGGGCCAGGTGCAAAAAGTTCCGGGCAGACCCTCTTGCACCTCTACTACGCTCGGGCAGCGAGGATTGAGCCCCCGGCGAGCCCTGCACGGTACTTCTTCTATCTGTCCGCAGAAGATGAAGCCGAGGAGGCCCCTGATGTCCCCGTCTCGTGACCAGCAAGCCATCAACCGCATCGCCGCCAGGTACTTGGCTTCCACTGCCGAGGGCAAGGACTTCGTGGCTGACGTACAGAAAGCACTGGACCTGCTCAAAGACGCCATCGACATCGCCACCTACCGCACCTCGGACGACCCGGAGACAGGCGAGTCCCTGGCCGACTGGAACCGTGACGTGGCCTTCTCTGTCCAGATCATCCGGGACTTCTCGCACCAGATCGCTCCGCACCTCCATCGCATCCACTGATGCCGAACGCAACGGAACCTTTCCTGTTTGGAGATCACAATGCCACGCCCAGATCCCACGCCAGTTCTCACGACGCTCAAGTTCTTCAATGACAAGCTCCAGGGCTTGGAGTCCAGACTGGGCATCAAGTTCCCTGAATTGACGCCTGCGGCCTATGCGAAACCAATGGAAGTCCCAGTCCATCTCACTGGCGTGATGGCCCTCCTGTTCGAGAAGGTCACGCTGGAAGTGAGCCTTTCTCGTGAAGGACCCTCCTATGGACCAGGGTCGGGCGGGAGTGCTATGTCGCTCAAGGCTATTGCCATCCAGATTAACAAGGGGCAAAGACTCGTGGAGTTCCTGGGGTACATCACCAACCAGGGCAAGGTACAGGGTCTCACAGGCCTCACGGCATCGGGAGGAACTTGGATGAGCAACATGCAACGACTGGCGGAACTGCGGAACGGACGACGCCTGGCCGAACTGCGCCAAGCCCGTGCGGGCAAGCAGGCGATGGAGTTCTCATCCCCCGAGGCTCTCAAGGAGTACCTCAAGGAACATCCTGGGGCGGACAAGTCCAAGCACACGGTCACCAAGGGCGAAGAAGGCGGAGGCGGTGGCAAGAAGGATGACGAGGGGGACAAGAAGCCCGTGGCCTTGTCTCGGGAGGGCTACAAGGCGGTGGCTGACTCCCTGGAAGGCTTTGGTGGCGAAGGGTCGATGGGGCATGTCCTGAGCTATGCCATCTCGGGCAAGCCGATGGATGCCAAGCACGTCAAGAAGGTCGTGGACGAAATCGACGGCTATCTGCGTAGCTGGAAGACCTATGCCGACCACAACAAGTGGACGCCCAAGGACAAGAAGAACCTGACACGGGCCAAGGGGATTTTGGAGAACTCATTGGGCAAGACGGCAGGAGCACACTTTGCCAACTCAGCCGATATGCGGGCTGCGGCTACGTCCGTTCCGACCAGCCTCTCCGATTGGCGTTGGCGCGAGTCCACTAGCGCCCAAGGAAAAGTATACACCTGGTCCAACGGCACGCAGGCGTTCCAGCTTGAGCCCGGCCAGACCGAGAACTCTGTCGTTCCCGGTGCTCGCTGGAAGTTGCGCTGGCAAGTGGTTCTCCCGGACGGTGGGGGTTTGTCCCCTGTATACAACATCCCCAAGACGTTCACTGAACCGGAACTTCCGCACGCCTTGAAGCTGGCTCTCACCGCATTTACGGCGTGGCAAAAAGGGGCACTCTCCATGCGAGGCCCCGGGCTGTCGAGCATCCCACATCCCTGGTTTGGTGACAAAAACCAGAAGCCCCTGCTGTAAGGGAGCCCCTGTGGAACTGCACCTCTACGACTTCGACGGCACGCTGTTCCGCAGCCCTTTACCCCCGGACTCCTGGACCAACCAGGAAACGTGGTGGTCTGACTCCATCTCGCTCTCCGCCCCCTGCGTACCGGACAAACCCAGCGGGGGCTGGTGGTTCGAGCCGGTGGTGTCGGCGGCCAAGGCATCCATTGCCAACCCTGATGTACTGGCCGTCCTCTGCACAGGCAGATCGAGCCAGTCCTTCGCCAGGTTCCGGGTTCCTGAACTTCTTCGGATCAAGGGCCTCGACTTCGACGCTGTGTACCTCAAGCCCAGCATCTCCGGCCCATCCGAGCCCTACAAGAAGGGCATCATCCAGAAGTTGCTGGCCCACCACCCTGACATTGCCACTGTTCATATCTGGGAAGACCGGCACTTGAGTGCCTACTGCCAGATGATCGAGGGCATGGGCCTCACCTGCGTCCCCCACGCAATCAAAGGGCCAGAGACGGTCTGTGAGGAAGCGGCCATCCAGCGTATTGCTACTCGCTGGCTGGCTAGGCAATGACCAAAGCGTCTGTGGCATTCTGCCGGAGCCACTCTAGGGCAACTTGAGCCGCCTCATCCGGGACACCCTTGGCGTGGATGGTCGGTACAGAGAGTCGCAGGTACTCCTTGACGAACGCCTGGTCGGCCTCGGTGGTGCCATAGGCCTTCAGCACCTCTGCATAGGCTCCAGGGTCCCCGGCGTCTCCTGTCAGGTGGTACAGCATGGTCATGGACACGCGGTAGGCTTCAGCTTCGTAAGCTGATCGGCTCGTCGAGTTCAGCAGGTAGTTCAGTAGGAACGTCACCCCATGCGTCCGTAGTTGCACAACGTGCTGGTGCTCGTGGGCACAGATCACGATCTGTGCAAACAAGGGGTGGCCTGGGTTCTCAACGCCCACCTCGAAGGGGGTGTAGATGGCCGTGCCAATCGTGGTGGTGAACCTGGTCAGGAACGCATCCTTGTCCACGATGCCCAGGGTCCCCAGCGCCTCTGCGATGAACTTCATCTCCGGGGCTTGTGCCTTGGAGAGGACCTGGGTGCCATACTTGGCCTGCATGAAGGCCCAGAAGTTCTTGACGACATCAGGGGTGAGCATTGGGCACCTCCAGACAGGCTGGTCCATCAGTGGTCACGGCACAGTGCCATGTTGGCCCCAGCTTGTTGCAGTTCATGACCGTCATCCACTGGCCCCTGGGGCCACAGAGTTCCACGGTATTGCCGGAGCACCGGCTCACCTGAATGACACCGCAAGATTCAGTCTTGGGTGTCAGCCAGCAACCGGGGAGACACAGAGCGAGTACGAACAGGACTTTCCACATGGGGCACCTCAGGGGGACGTTACCCGCCCCCGATGGGTAGTGTGGGCAACGAGGAGTGTCCACATGAGCACAAAGAACCCACGCTACGTCATCCACGGAACCGAGAATCGCAGGCTGTTGCTTGAAGGCGCAGCCACCTTCGCCAAGACCGTCTGCATCACCTACGGCCCGCACGGGCGCACCGTGCTCCTGGACAGGTCCGCCGGTCTGCTGGCAACCAAAGACGGTGTGACCGTTGCCCGCGAGATCGACCTGGACGACCCAGTATCGAACATGGCCTGCCAGGCGTTCAAGGGTGCCTGCATCAAGGTCAATGACGAAGCTGGAGATGGCACGACCACAGCAGCGTGCCTGTCCTATGCCATCCTCCAGGGTGGGTGCAAGCTCGTCGCCGCCGGTCTGAACCCTGTTCACATGGCCCGTGGGATTCAGTTGGCTGCGGGGGCAGCGGCTGACGCCCTGTGGGATCTGGCCCGGCCCATCGAGACCCAGATGCAACTGGAGCGGGTCGCCCTCATCTCATCCAATGGGGACCATGAGGTGTCAGAGAAGCTGGCCGAAGCCGTGATGGCGGTGGGCAAGAATGGCACCGTCAGCATCGAAGATGGCAATGGCATCGAGACAACGCTCACCTTCAAGGAGGGCATGGAGATCGACCGGGGTGCGGCGTCGATGGCCTTCCTCCAGGGCAACTCTGAGCGGCTGCTCGACGGCCCCCTGGTCGCTGTGATCGCTGCCAGCTTGCACACCATCGAGGACGTTCTCGACATCTGTGAGGAAGCCACGACCTTTGGTGGTCGGCCGCTGCTCATCCTCTGCGAAGGCATTGACGGCGAGGCACTCAAGACCCTGGTGATGAACGACACCAACAAGGACATCGACTTCGAGTTCGTGGCCGTCCTTGCACCGGGGAACTTTGACAAGAAGGTGGACTACCTGGGGGACATTGCGGCTCTGGCCGGTGCAGACCTCGTGGACCCCCGCACGGGTGGCACTTGGCATCAGTGGGACAAGGAGAGGTTCGGAGCGTTCAAGTCGGCCAAGATCGCTGCGAAGAAGACCACCCTGATTGCCTACGAAGAGGCCAGTGAAACCGTGCAGGAGCGGGTCCATCAGATCCACGCCTCCAGGGACCACGCCAGTAGCCAGTACGACATCGACCGCATCAATGAGCGCCTAGCGACCCTGGAGGGTGGCCTGTGCATCATGCAGATCGGGGCGTACACCGAGGCTGAACTCAAGGAGAAGCGTGCTCGGGTTGAGGATGCTCTGGGAGCCGTGCAGGCGGCTCTGGCAGATGGCATTGTCCCTGGCGGCGGCACAGCCTATCTGGCAGCCCACCAGGCCATCAAAGGCCAGTGCCCCTCCGAGGATGTGGAGATCAAAGCAGGCTGGGAGATCATGGAGCAGGCCCTGCTCCAGCCCTTGGCAACCCTGGCCCGCAATGCAGCCAAGAACGGGGACTACATCGTCGAGAAGTTGCTCGACCTCCGGGGGGATGACCCAACCTCATGGGTGGGCTGGGATGCTCTGGCAGGGGAGTTCCGGGACTTCGGCGCGGACACAACCATCATCGACCCGTCCAAGGTTGCCATCTCGGTCATTGAGGCTGCCTCCTCCGCCGCTTCGACGTTGATGACTGCCGAGGCCAGCATCACGAGGTTGCTGCCCGAATGAGCCAGTCCCCTCCAAAGCCTTGGCAACGGGGCAAACAGCCGACCTACACGGCGCTCCAGTTGACCCTCAACATCTGCCAGGACGAGTTTGGGAACGTCTGGTCAGACCACGACTTTGCCTCCCCAGGGGACCAGGAGATCAGCAACAGACTCCCACAAGGTGGAATCCCACAGGTGGCACATGCCTTATTGACAGAGGCTGTCCGTCGGGAGGTATTTACCTCCGCCTTGATTCACATGAGTCAGGAACCGGCCTTCCTGTCCAGGTGGATGGCTGCGGAGGAAGCTGGACGCAAAGTGCTGGAAGAAGAACTGGTTCGGGCGGCCTGGCACGTTCTCTCGATGACAATCGGCAAGATGCTTCCTGGTGCAGTGGCAGGTGTTATGACTATGCTACTAGAGCAACAGGGGGGTGCATCATGGGGCCAGAAAGGGTAGATACGGTGGAGGAACTGATGCCCACTGCTCTGTCCATTCTGGCCCGGTATAAGGATGACGCCAAGCGTCGGTTCCTGTCCTTCATCCGCCAGGCAGCAGTCGTCCCTCCGAATGTCACCATCCCGACCGATGCCGAGGAGGCCCTCAAGATGGGCATCCGCCTGGGCCGTCAGGAGGGCTACAGTGAGGGGTTGGTGGACGGGACCCGGCTGGGTCTGGATGTGGGCCTGGAAACGGCTGATGAGCTGTTGAAGCAGCCGGTGATCTTCGCTTAGCCATCTACCTGAAGACGGGCTCCGGCCCGGAGCTTCACTACGGTTCTCCGCGCGACCACAGCCTGCGTTGCGCCATCGGGCAGGGTGATGGGCCGCTCATGCCGTTCGGTCATGCGGAAGACCCCTAGGGGGGTACGAACATCTTCACCGACAGGCAACTCCCTCAGGGCATCAGGAAGGCGATAGAGCACCTTCTTCACCACGTCTGAGTGCAAGCCGGTCTGGTGAGCTAGGCGGGTCACCAGGTCATCGTAGGTCATCCTCGTCTCCCTAAATGCGTCTCAGTGGGCACGGCAACCGTGCAGCGTGTCAGATTCTACCCGAGAGATGGCCGCGTTGATCGTTCTATCTCTCGGCGTCGGTAGGTGACCGTTACTCCGGGAGACGTTCCACATGATCCAGATTCGAGCCGCCCTCGTCCAGTTGGCCCAACAGGAACCGGCTATCCGGGCGGTACTTGTGCCTGTGCTCAAGCAAGCAGACAAGTGGAAGACCATGCCAAAGGGCTGGGATGCAGCCTCCCGCACGAAGTTCTGGGAGAGCCTGACGGGTGACAACAAGCACAAGGTCACCAAGTGCATTTCTGAGATGGATGGCAAAGTGGATGACCCCGGTGCCTTCTGTGCCTCCCTGGCTGACCGAGTGATGGGCAAAGACTGGCGGAGCAAGAAGGCTGGGCTGGCAAGCAAAATCCCCACGGCGTCGCTGCCCACGGCCGTCCTCAAGGTCCTGCAAGAGGTTCGATTCTCGAAGCGCCAGATCAGCGTGAGCACCGCCACGGAGTTCTCGATGTACTCCGCAGGGGATGATGGGGCCAAGGGCTTCACGGCCCTCATTGACCTCGACACCCAGCAGAGCCGTATCACCTGGGGTGCGTTCGGCGGTGGTGCCCTGGGCCAGAAGCCAACCCCCGTGGACGATGTGAACACGCCCAAGAAGCCCTTGCCGGATCACCTGGCTGTGGTTCAGGGACAGATTGGTGGCCGTGATCCCTATGCCTCAATCACTGTGACCCCCAAGGCGTTGCCCCGCCTTGTAACCCCCGGTCGTCGGGCCAATGGGGACATGATGCAGTATTTCGCGGACAACCCGGACAAGCTCGCCGAGAAGCTGGAGCGGGACAAGGCCCAGAAGCAGGCCAATGCCGGGTCTGCCTTCATCACAGCCAAGACCTTGACGATTGCCAAGGCGATCTACGCGGCGATCAAGGACATCAAGGCAAGCTGGGACGACAAGCCCGATGTGCCATCGAACGTGGGTGGTGTCATTGCCCGACTGTTTGCAGCCTGGGGCAATCAGGACGCCTACCGCAAACTGCACCTGTTCTTCGGCAACATGTCGGGGGTGGGCTCTGGCTTTGGGCAAGACGATGAACTCCGGGATGTGGCTCGACGGTTCGTCCACGGACTCAACGAAGGTGAGATGGTTGCCGTGGGCATGATCTTGCTCCGGGCAGCCAAGCGTCCCAATGCAGCGATGGCATTCGAGAAGTGGGCTGAGCACAACCTTGACCTTGCCAAGTATGACCCTGCTGCTGCGGCTGCTGCCAAGATGATGTCCCCAGGGGATGCCTTCGATGCGACCATCACCCAGGACATCATGGGAATGGCAACCTGGGCCTGGGACAAGGTGGGCAAGAAGCCTGGAGCAGCAGAGTCCTTTGCGTCCGCTCTGGCTGAAGACGTGAACTGGCACTCTCTTCGTGCGATCGGTTCGCCTGACCCCGAGAGTGTGGACTATGCCAATGTGAGTGCCATTGGCGGTCGCATTGGCTGGACATTGGAGGGCACCGCAGCCGTCATCGTGGCTTTGCTTCGGTTGGCTGGGTTGCGGGGCAAAGCAGAGGCGGTCAAAAAGGAAGCCCTGCGGGCGTTCAAGGACTCCTACCAGGCGCAGACCCGAGTGGCTTCCCGCTACCTGCGGGCCTTGGAGCGGCAGGGTGAGACAGCCCTTGTGGGCAAAACCTTCGAGAACCAGGACATCCGTGTCCACGTCTACCGCTCGGTGGTGATGGTCTGGGACTTGGCGAATGCGGGCAAGAGGGGCAAGACGGTCGAGAAGCTCAGCCTCTACAACCTGGACTTCGTGCGGGACCCAGAAGTGACCAAGCAGATCGACCAGTGGACCTTCAGGCTCAAGTCGCTGAACTACGCTCAGGCCAAGGCTCAGGCAGAGACGCTTGCCAACCTGGAGGCTGGTGCCAAGTTCCAGGTCGTGAATGAGAAGGCCTTTGACATCCTGCCCGCAGGCATCAAGCCCATCAAGCTGGAGACGCCTCAGGTGAGTATTGAGGCAGACCTGACGGGCTTCTCAGTACGAAACAAGGTGGACACCAACAACTTGCCGACGTGCATCCCGGCATCTCAAGGTGGCAAGCAATCCATCGGGGTGTTCTTCCGCTGGTTGCAGGACAACCTTGCTCAAGTCAAGGGGATGACCTACTCGCAGGTGCTGGACACGATGCGTAGCCTCGGGATCAAGTACCACTCTTACTGCGCGATGGACTAGGAGCCTCAGCCGATGGACAAGCAAGCAAAGGCAGCAGTTGTGCCCGTGCGTCAGAGAACTCAATACTCCTGGGACAACCAGCCTTTGGGGCAGATGCCCGATGCGGTCTTGGCAAGACGGCTAGGTTGCCGCCGTCTGACGGTTCTCCATGCCCGACAACGCTGGGCCATCCCGGCGTTTGATCAAGCCCGCGTGAACAAGAACATCGACTGGAATGCCCAACCCCTGGGCAAGATGCCAGACTCCGAGATTGCTTTGTCGCTGGGAGTTGCTACCCCTGTGGTACTCAACGCCAGGAAGTGCCGGGGCATCCACCACTTTGGGCTGCCCTCACTCGATGCCGACTGGACCAACCTCCCCCTGGGTGCCGTGACTGATGAGGCTCTTGCTCGCCTGTTGGGAACTACGCAGGCAACTGTGACAAGGCAACGGAACAAGCGGGGCATCTTGCCCTCCAAGGCTACTTACATCACGCAGGAAGGCGAGGGGGCCAACTACCCCGAAGCCTTGATCGACCTGTACTGGCATGAGAAGGGCATCCCTCACCAGTTCCAACCGAAAGTTGGCCCGTATCGACCGGACTGGTTGATCAATGGGGACACCCTTGTGGAATACGCAGGGTTCTCCACCAGTAACCGCTGGGGTGAAGCCTACAAGGTTCGGCTGGCACAGAAGCTCCAGTACCTCATCACTGCCGGATGGAGAGTGCAGGTCATCTGGCCTGCTGATCTGGGCCGATACGACTTGGGGCTTCTGCCCTCGGTCAAGAAGGAAGCAGCATGACCTCGAAGATTGCTCGGGCTGATGTGACCCCACTGCGTCAAAGAAGTCAGTATTCGTGCATGGCTGCATCCATGACCATGTGCCTCAAGGCTCTGGGCTACACCGACCTCGACGAGGACCAGGTGAACCGGGTCATGGGTGCTCAGCCGATGAAGGGTGCCGCTTGGGAGCAGGCGCTGGCCTGTGCTCAGCACTACGGCTGCCGGGCGACGCTCACAATGCCTGCCACGGTGGAGCAGTTGAAGGCGTGGACCGACGCAGGCGTGCCGGTCATGATCGCCTGGAACCCCGAAGGGCGACCGTGGAGCCATGCCTCGGTAGTGTTCGATGTGGACGCTGACCTCAATGTGTACGTCGCCGACCCAAACATCCCCAACCCCAAGGAAACGGTGCGAGTTGTCACAGAGGACGACTTCTACCACAAGTGGTACGAGAAGTTCCCGGACTACCTCGTGCGTCGCCCCGCCTGTGCCATCGAACGTGAGGTCACCTTGGATGGCAAGCAAGTGAACATCCTGGCGGGTACGGGGCCTAACCCCGTGAAGTTGCTTGCCAGCAAGCAAGCATCGATCCGAACTTCCGAAGACAAGGCTGCTGCTGACAAGGCGGGCAAGGGCATTGCCCCCAAGGTTCCCTTGAACAAGACACGCAATGAAGTGGTGCGTGACCTGATTGACCGTGGGCAGGCAGGGCAGGGCAGCCACAAGAACAAGCAGGACTACGAGCGTGGTCACGCCCGCAGGCCCAAGCACCCAGGCCGTGAGATGGAGGCTGCGGAGATGCGGCTGGTCGAGCGGTTCATGGAGGCGGCGTACTCGGGCAACCCCGATGGCAAGCCCATCTACAACGTGGAGATTGACCACGGGGAGCACCAGCCCCTCTCAGGTGGCTGGGACATCATGAAGCGGCTCCAGGACCAGTACCGCATCGAGCAGGGCCACCCGCCCAGGGAGTCCAACCCTCGCCTTGCAACCATCACCGTGAAGGTACCCAGGGCACCTGCGGGCAAGTTGGTTGTGGACATCTCCACACGCCCCAATCTCGACTTCCCCGCTGGGTCTGAACAAGCCGAAGTGCCCTTCAGCACTCTGTACCTGGTGGTTCCCGACCTGGCCACGGCCAAAGTCAACTTCAGGAATCACACACAGGGCATTGGCAGTGGCAACAACGCTGGCGGAAAGGTCTATGATGACAAAGGGAAAGTCGTAGCCTATGTCTCGTACAATGGCAGGCTATGGCAGGTGGACCATTCGGGCCAGCCCACGACCGAACTCAAACTCGGTCGGTGGAATGCCAATAGCTCGGGAGAGGTGGAGCGCCTGGCCCGCAGGTTCGTGGCCGCCCAGATCGGAGGAAACAAATGAGCAAGTTGAACAGTGACCTCCAAGCTCTGGTAGCCCGCTTCGAGGAAGGCGTCCCCGCAGACCCCACGAAGAACATGGATCCTGAGGACGCTGCGAAGTGGCAGGCAATGAACGATGAGCATGGCGACAAGTTCAAGACAGCGGCGGGCAAACCCGGAGATGTCTGGGAGACACCCGCGGGGAACTGGCGGGGCACCAATGCAAAGGGCCAAACAGAGAGCTTTGAGACCCAGGAGAAGGCCAAAGCCTTTGCCAAGGGAAAAGGTCCAGGCCCGGACAGGGCAGAGCGTGCCCGCACTGACCGGGTGGTCGAGCATGGCAAGAAGGCCAGTGACATCCTCCGGGCCATCCACCGGGGCGACAAGGTGACCATCACCACGGCTCACGGGCAGCAAGCCACAGGCACAGCAGCGTTGCTCGGCCCTCATGGTTGGGTTCTCAACATGGGTGCCGGGGGTGCCCGGACTGCCATTGCCACGAACGACAACATCGTCAACGTCAAGCCCGCCAAGCGGTCCGCCCATGTCTACCTGGTCGGTGTGAACCACAACAAAGAACCGATGGTAGACGGGCACTTTGACCCCACCCTGATGGGGATGATTCTGACCAAGATCACGGGCATGAAGGTGCAACCGGCGGGCCCCAACAAGGCCATCTTGGAGACGAGTCACCCTTCGACCCGTACCGTCTCTGTGGCGGGGATCCTGACCACTTGGGACAAGGCTCTGAAGGCGGCTCTGCTGGAGAACGCCGACATGTTCAAACCCGCAGGACGTGACTCCTATCGGGTGGAGGTCAATGTGGGTCCCATCTACGAGAAGGGCATGAAGGCTGCTGACGGTGAGGATGCCAAGGAAGGCAAGTTCGAGGAAGGCACGCCTGCGGACCCGACCAGGAACATGTCTCCTGAGGACGCCGCCGAGTGGAAGCGCCAAAATGACGCCAACAAGGACAAGTTCAAGACCAGCGCCTTGGATCACCTGGCTGCCCTCGACCTCGAACTGACCGCTTCAAGTCTGCCGGGTGTGCCTGAGGCCAAAGCTGCCTTCGACCTGGACACGGACGCAGCGGCGATGGAGCAGGTGCTGCACCTGGCTCAACTCGATCGGGTGGCCGATGAGATGACCGGCCGGATCATCCTGGACCAGATGGGTGGTGCCCGGCGTCTCCAGGTGATGCTCGGTGTGCAACACATCCAATTCCTGTCCAATGGCGTGGGCATCAAGTGGCCAAACAAGACCCCCTCCAAGGGCAACTACGTCGAGATTCGGCTCAATGGCTCGGACCTCTATGACATGTCGTTCTTCAACGTCGGGTCCATGACCAAGAAGCTCGTCAAGAAGTACGACGGTGTATATGCTGAAGACCTCAAGGACATCTTCGAGAAGCAGACAGGCTGGTATCTCCGCATGGCCTCAGAGCAGGCTCATCTGCTGGTGTCCGCTGCTACTCGTGAAGATGGAGCACTGGCTCGCTTCGAGGAAGGCAAGCCTGCGGATCCGACCAAGGACATGTCCCCTGAGGACGCCGCCGAATGGAAGAAGAACACCGAGGAGCACAAGGACGACTTCAAGACTGCCGCAGCCAGGCCGTACACGAAGGACCACCACGAGTACAGCCTGGCTAGGGAACTGGCTTTCAATGAGAGCCTGGCTGAACTGAAGGCTGCTGCCAAGGATGGCCCGGACGCCCAGCAACTGGCGCACTACAAGGTGACCGAGGAAGGCTGGAAGCGTGCCGTTGCAGAAGCCCTCGCCATGGCCAAGGACAAGAAGGCTTCGGATGGCATCTTGGCTGAGGGCTGCCCTGACAACCTCGATGAGGGTGAGTGCAAAGAGTGGGAGGCCAACACCGAGAAGTACCAGGACGTGGTGAAGGACCAGGCCAAGGAAGCCTCCCGGCGGCCCACAGAGACGGAGTTTCTCAAGAAGGGTGCCATCGTGGCCTACAAGGGCTTCCACGGAGAGGACCTGACGGCTCAGTACGTCCCGGGCTTCTCGGGTGGGAACAAGGCCCCTTCGCACCTCTTGATCAAGGATGCCCACACAGGGCGGACGCTCTCCCAGCGGATCGTGCCTGAGCATGAGGCTGCCACCTTCTACATGAACCCCGACCTGGTGCCGTCCAAGACTGCCTATGAGGAAGGCTCCCGCGTCCCCGACGGCTGGGACAACGGTCACATCGAGAACAAGCCTGTCACTGATGAACCTAGTGAAGAGGGTTCGGACACACCGGATGGCAATGGGAACCGGCATAAGCGGGCAGGCACGTCGCGGACAGCGGATGTCGTGGACACGATGTTCGCGCTGGTGACCGAGGACGGCTACATGTTGGGTGCCACCGATGACCCTCAGGATGCCCACAACAAGGCATTCTGGCTGCGCACGGTGGACACGGAACACTTTGAGTCCGGGGCCAAGATCATGCCCTTGACCAATGTGCCCATGTCCTTGGCCGAGAAGTTCAAGGACATGGGAACCACGGCGCAACGGTTCTCCGATGGCTATCAGGCATGGGATGCTGCCAAACGGTTCTCCAAGGGTCTGGGTACCCGGCTGGCTTCTGCTGAGAAGGAAGCGGGAACGGGCCTCTACGGGCACACCAAGAGGGTCCAGGCCGATTGCGAAAGCTGTGTCCGCCGGGTGCAGAAGACGGCGGCTCAGATTGCCAAGAAGGCATACAGCAAGCACGAGGGTGTCGCTGAGTTCCTGTCGGTCCACGCCAAGAGGGCCGAGAGCTTGCCAGCACAGATCCTGGTGGCCGCTCTGGGCCAGATTGGCCCCAAGGTCGCCCGGCAGATGCGCCTGGCGGAACTCCGCGACCGGGCCAAGGTTGGGGCGGCCAACGTCGCCCTGTGGGATGCCCTCACGGCCAAGGAGGCCCAGGTCGCCGCCGCAGGCCCCCTGGCAACGGTGCTTTGGGAGAAGCTCGGGAGCCAGGAAGTCAAGTTAGCCGACCTTGCCCCCCTGGGCCTGCACTTCGCTGATGTACTGACGGCGGCAGAAGCTCTGAAGACGGCGGGCCTCGTCGTGTTCGAGGGCATCAAGATCGCCAAGGTCACCGATGGGGACTCCCAGACGGGCGAAGGTGTCACGCAGACCACGGACAAGACGGCTCGGGCCTACGGTCTGTATGGCTTTGGCGAGAAGGTGGCTCAGTTGGGGTTGCAGGCTTGCACGGAACTGCGGCACGAGGCGGGCAAGACAGCCTACGACCTGCACAGTCGGCGGACGGCGCACCATGCGGCCATCAACGACTTCTTCTCCAATCACAGCAAGCAAGCCAAGTGCATGTACTCCAGGCTCCTGGCGGCGTCCTACCCGGACCTGCCCAAGGGCAAGACAGCTTCGGTGCCGACCTCGGTGCAGGGCTGGTTGGAATGGGGTGGCTAAACCTGTGCAGTTTGCCTCCCAGAATGGCACCGCCACAGTGTCTGTCCGTCGCTGCCGTCTGGAGTTCTGGAGGGTTGCCTAGTAGGCCAAGACCCTATCTGGCCCATTGCAGGCTTCCCACACAAACTGACGCACCGTGGCGAGCATCTTGGCCGCACGGGGACGGGACACCCCCTCTTTGTCTGCGATCTCCTGGGTCGAGAAGCCGTCAGCCTTCATCTTGAGCATGTGGGTGTACCGCTCCCAGGCACCGGGCTTGCGCTCCTGAATGACGGCTTCGATCTTTCCCCATAGGTCATCATATGCCTGGGAATCACTTGGGTGGCCCTCAGCATACTCCGTAACCTGAACGGCCAAATTGCCGTCAGTGTCATAGACATCCTTCATCGCATTGTTGTCAGGCATGAAGAAGTTCTCATCTGCAACATCATCAGGGGTGTGACGTTCCTTGTCGGTGCGAGCGCCCATGAACTCGCGGCATACGGGTTCGGTGCCCATGGTGCGGGCATCCGTGCGACCAGAGTTGACGCAGTACGAGGCGACTTTGCTGTAGGGGATCCCATCGCCGGCCGCCAGGGCCGGGGCAAAGGAGTCCCGGTGGATGACCCGGACCATGAAGTTCTGGATGTGGTCATCGATCATTCCGTGACGGGAGGACACGGGCAAATGGCGGATCAGGGCACCCCGCATCAGGCACATCAGTTCACTGTCCTTGCCGTTCTTGGCCGGACGCAGATGCTGAGCGAGCCACTGCGCGGTGGCGTTCGGGCCAGTGGGCTGCTCTTGAACGACAGGCACCAGGACCTCGGGAGCCAGGGTCACGCTGTTGTACTGGGCAGCTTTCGCCAGCCCCAGAGGCGTCAGCGCCCACATGCCCCGAGCAGGCATCGTGATCAAAGTGGACATGGAGCGGGCAACCCAGCGCAAGACCTCGTGAATCTTGGGCTTGTTGTTCGATGAGGGGTCCATCCAGCCCCTCGGGGGACGCCTTGGGTTATACCCGGCCTCCTGCAAGGTTGCCTCCATCACCATCTGCCGGGTCGCAGGTTCCTGGGTGTGGCCAGAGAGTTTGCCCATCGCCCGCAGCATGGGCTCTGCGAACGTGCGAGATTGCGGCAGGGGCTTGGGAGCGGCGAGATCCAGGGCACGGGCCACCCCAGCGTCTGCGAGGCCCCAGAGGGCCTTCTGGGGGCCTCGCTGGGTCAGTGGCGGGGTGTGGTCCCGGTAGCCATAACGGAAGGTCAACTGAATGTTGCGGTCGATGCCACCACCTTCGCCATCGTTGGCTCGGGAGTAACGGTCCCGGTCGTCCGGGAGATTCTTCGGATCGAACCCTGCCTCCATGATCACCGCATCTGTGACCAGGGACTTATCGACGAAGATGCCTGCCTTGAAGTCCGTCATCTGGCCAAGGACCAGAAGGAGCGGGTCACGCAGGTCACGCGGCTTGGGGGTTGATGTGCTGGAGGGGGTAAAGGAAGGGACAGCAGCGCACGCAGGCAGCTTGCTCATGGGGGCCTCCTGGACGACCGATAGTCGCCTCGGTTACGTTGCGGTTGCAGCCGAAGGAGTCACCAGGGACAGGGGCCGCACGCCGGGGGACAGCCTACCACGAGGGCGTCCAGCGTCAAGTTCTTCACCCCGTTTTTTCGGGGCCAACCTCTATGCGCTGATCTCTCTATAAGCAGGGATCAGCAGACTGCCGGGCTTCCCGTGAGGTGCATCACATGAGCCGTATTCAGATCGCATCGGACATCCAGAAGGAGGCCTTCGAGGAACGTCAAGGGATGTGTCTGCGCTTCCGCAGGGCTTCCGTGAACCCCAAGTTCTCTGCTGATCAGCAACGGTTGTACCGCCTGGCAGCCCGGTACGTTCGGGGCAACATCGACAGCGCCGGGTATGACCTGCTGGCACGTCTCCAGATCCTGGAGGGTGCATCAGGCATCGTGACCCTCAAGCCGATGATGGCCGGTCCCTGGTCGAAGAACCCTCGTCAGGGGGTCAAGGCCGCCCAGGCACACTTCGCCGAGACTCAGATCAACCCTGAGTGGTTCTCGATGGGCAACACAGGGCTCATCTCGAAGATCCGGGGCATGGTCCGTCAGGAGTTCAGCAAATGGACTCGGGGTCGAGAAGTCCATTTCGATGCGGATGACATCATCCAGAATGGGCTCATGGGCCTCTCAAAGAGTGGGGAGGAACTGACCTCAGGAGGTCCGTTGCTCATCCAGTTCGGGTCCAAGAACCCTGGTGTTCGCAGGGCGATCCCTGAGGGCCAAGCGAGTCCTGCGGATGTGGCGGGCATCGTTGGCAAGTATTTCGTCCAGAAGGTGGCTGACCAGTTCCAGACCATCGATCGCAGCAAGGCACCGGCTGAGGACTCCACGGGCAAGAACATCCTCGACTTGCAGGAACGTGGCACTCGCAGTCATGCAGCGATCCTGATGGATGCTCTCCAAGACCCGCACAGCCCCGTGCGAGCCCTCATCTACAAGGCCCTCAAGTCACGCCTCGGTGATGGCAAGTGGGCTGATGTCGGCATGACCTACATCGAGGCCCTGGGCAACGAGGAGCAGATCAACAAGGGAGAGATGGCAAAGCAGTTCGGTATGGACGGCGGAACCTTCTCCAAGATCCTGCGCGAGAAGGTCTACCCTGCCATCGAGGCAGTTCAGAAGGACCGCCAAGTCCAAGATGCCCTGTTGGAGTACACCGAAAGGATGCAGCGCAAACTCGCTCGGTTTCGCCAACAGGCAGCCCAGCGTCGCTGACACCCTCCGTTTTTGGGGTTGACAGCAGCAATCTGTTGCTGTCAGCCTACTGCCGATGATCTGCCCCTTCGAGCGAGGGGTTGTGCTCAGAACCTTCTGGATGAACCTTCGGAAGCAGTGAGCAGCCTGGGGGACCAGGTGCGGAAGCCATTGAGCTAGTTGGACGCCGCCTAGATCATCCGTATTACCCTGTAGAGGGTAGCCGTCAGCTTGTACCCCCAGAACCCTTGGGGCCTTGCTGGCAGAGGTCATAATCGGTGATTCCCTACCTCTTGCTGTTAGCAGCGAGAGCGGGACCAGGGAGTGTGAGCAGAGCAGGGTCGCTCTGAGCAACTCAAAGCTCCTACGCCTTCGGATCAACTCCTTCCCTTATCTGGTTCCTTGTAGATGGGGAGGGAGTCCGAAGGACGACCGAGACAATAACAGCACTCGTAGTCGAAACAGCAGTTCCGGTTCCCGCACCTCTCACCCTGACAGTTACCGTACCCGTAGCAGTAGTAGAGCAAGACGCAATACAACCCGTCCCCCCTGTAGATACAGTAGCCCCAGTGCTCCTACCGCTCGAACTGCGCCTGGTCACCGAGAACCTGCTCCTGATGCCCGAGAATCTGTTCACAGCCCCCTGAGAAAGTTTCTTGGTGCCTGGTCGGAGAATGCCAAAAGGGCATTCAGAGAATCCAAGACGATTTTTTCTGGCCCCTGAGAATGTAGAAAAGCCAATCAGAGAATCCAAGACGCCCTGTTAGCGGCTCTCTGGTAGGGGCAATCTGTTTCTTCAGCCTGACGGCGAGAATCTGATCAGCCCTGCCGAGAATGTCGAAAAGGCATTTAGAGAATCCAAGACGATTCTTTCTGGCACGGGAGAATGTCCGAAAGACATTCTCGGTGGTCTGGTCACTGATGAGAATCTGGCTGCGGTTTCGACCCTATGCCTGAGAGCCTGTAGGGAGGTGCGGCTGATGGCGACCTTGTACCAGTTCCAGTACGACCTGTATCAGCTTGCTGTGGGGGTGCTCTACTTGAACTTGGGTCGAGCGAGTGTGAACTTCCCGACGACCACGAGAGCGCATCCGAGCTACTTCGTGCAGGTGGTACATGTGCCTGGTAGCTCTCTGATCGATGAGGCCCATCGGAAGTTATTCCCCTTCCAGGTACAGTATGGACTCTGGCAGCAAGTAGTAGTTCCGCTGTTTGCTGCGGGCTACGTCCTGGTCAAGGTGACAGAGGGACAGAACGAGACGCTGCGGAACCAGATCAACCGAGAGATGCTGTCAGGGGACATCGAGTCGCTGCTGAAGCTGATTGAACAGGCGCTGCTCGAAGGTTGTATCGCCCAAGGGTTCCTTCCTGCGGGTACTACTCCTGAAGGGTTTGTGTCCTAGTACCACAAGGAGTTCCAGATGACTGACCCCAAAGCACCTGCATCCATACCCCAGAACACTCCGATCACCCCGCCCAAGGAGATCGTCTGGATGACGTGCAGGGCTGGCGGCAGTGGTTGTGGGGGCAACCAAGCCTACATCTCGTTGATGCAACGGAACTCGTTGCTGAATGGCGGCGGAACGAGCTACCGCTACCGCTGCACCAAGTGCAGCGGCGTCTGGCACATCACCCGCTAGGTTCTGTCGGAGACCCCACAGGGTAGATCGGGCATGACGATCTCTTGCCGCCTGTACCATGGACCCGGAGCACGCCAAGCGGCGCTTGAAGAAGCTGGCCGTATTGGTCGTCTCATGCACGAACCCTTCGGCGATGAAGGACTCAAGGTCGATGAGGCCCGCGAGTTCGTCCTCCTGATGCAGTGCCCACCTGTCGGCGAGGACCTCGGGGTTGTGATTGCTGGCCCTTTGGACCATGCCGCTCCCAAGTCCACGGACGTTCTGCTCAAGTCCATTGAAGAACCCCCTCCTTACGTCTTTCCCCTGCTGTGGGCCACGGACCTTGGCGGTGTAGCAGCCACCATTCAGTCGAGATGTCTGCCCATCTGGTGCCCTGCTACTGCGAGTACCTGGGTGGAACCGACGGATGAAGTCGTGGAGGAGGTCGCCCGGACTCTGGTTACTGAGGTGATGGCAGGGAGGCTCTGGCAGGTGCCCACCCTGGTTGCCAAGGTCAAGGCTTCGGGCAAGCAACGGAGCAGGGAGCCTGAACTGGTGGCTGAGGCTGTGGATGCCCTCTCAGGGATGTTGGGTGACCCCAAGGCTCGGGCGCTCTGGGAGCGGATCCGTGAGTTGGCGACCTGGCGCAACCCAACGCAGATCGAGGTCATTGCAGCCTTCCTACCAACGGAGGAACTGAGGTGATCCCTGAGCCTTTGCCGGACATTCGGGCTCAGGTCAGAGAACATGCCTACCGGGCGATGGTTCTGTCCGAGATCGAAGATCGGCCTCCGGGGTACACCAAGACGGCTTGGGCTGTTCTGCTGATGGACAATGACTATGACAGGCTCCTAACCAGGTTCATCCAGAAGGTGGCAGCCAAGAGGGCAATCCATGAGCAAATGATGCGTGACGCCGACGGTTACGCTGATGCTTTCGAGGGTGACCATAGCTTTTTGCCCGCAGTCCCCAAAAACCCACCGTCAGAACTGGCGGCGAAGTCTCGGGAGGTTCACCGCAAGTGGCTTGGCGTGCTGGTGGAGCAGGAGTGCCGCCATGCTTTGCAATCACTGATAGGCCACAAGCTGGATGACAAGACTCTGTGGACAGCCCAGGGCATTCTGGATGACACCCTGAAGAGCTTGACTGCACAGGTGGACCACCTGCCCTACACGGCCAAGGTCACCATGAATCAGGACGGGAATTTCTCTTTGTCCTTGCATGAGAAGCCCCCTCGTAGGAGTCTACGCTGATGGCAAAGAAGCCTGACAAGTTCCCGCCCCTGTTGATTGCCAGCGGGGGACAAGACCTCCTTCGGCGGCGCTTCGTAGCCCAGGTCCGGGAGGCACAGCGGGCAGCGGGCTGGGTCGTTTTGGAAGTGGACGGAGCGGTTCCAGGGGCCGTGCAAGAAGCTGTGGAGGGTGACCTATTCCAACCGCAGGAGACCCTGGCCGTCGTCAGCAACCCGGAGAAGGTGGACTTGTCGATGCTGGAGAGGCATCACGCCTCCAAGGACTACCTGACGACCTTGTTGCTGCACATCGAGGGTGATCCTGATGGTCGCACCAAGTTTGGCAAGGCCGTCAAAGCAAGCTGGGCCACGGTTCACAAGAACTTTCCAGTGCCCACAGACTGGCAGGGCACCAAGGTTGCCACTGAGTTTGTGCAGGCGGAGGCCTCCCGGCTGGGCTGTCAGTTCCCTGCTGGTATGGCTGAGGCGCTGGTGGAACGAGCGGGATCAGACCTGGGTGTTCTGGCCTTCGAGGTCGAGAAGATCACGATGCTCACCAAGCTCGACGGGGTGAGCTTGATCGATGCTAAGCATGTCCGGGGCGGCATGGCTCCCATTGCGGAGGCCTCGGTGTTCCCCATTTCAGATGCTCTGGCAGTCAAGAACACCAAGAAGCTGCTCAAGGCCCTTGCCGCTTTGCGGAGGACCAGCCGGGATGACCCGACCATGCGAGTTGCCCGTCTGTTGGGCACCAGCGTGACCAAGTGGCTCCAGGCTGTGTACCTCGACTCCTTGCCACCCAAAGCGGCAGCCGAGGAGCTTGGTGTCCATCCCTGGTACTTTGAGAACAAGATTCTTCCTGCTGCGCAACGCTGGGGCAAGGCGGGTACGATTCATCTTGTTTCTGACCTGGCAGCCGCAGAAAGGGCCGTTCTCAACGGTGCAGTTGACCCTTGGATTGTACTTTGTTCCCGCCTTGTTGCAGCTTGCAGCCCTACAGCGCCTGGGGCACGGTAAGTAGCCAATACTCGGTTGAGAGGGGAAGCTATCTGGTAGTCCCCAACCCACCTGTTTCATCCTTTGTGATGAGGTCATCATGTTTGAGTCCATCCCCCAAGACCGCAAGGTTCGTCAGTTTTCGCTGTCTCCTCTGTTCCTTTCCGAGTTCGAGGGTAAGCAGCCCAACTGGGGTCCGGTCGGGTACTTCACCTTCAAGCGTTGTGTGGACGTGGCGCTGCCCGTCCTCTGTGATGACCTCCAGTGGCGTCCCGCTGGGGACCTTCTGGTCGGTCAGGGCATCGTCGGATTTGATGCCGAGGTGCCCAAGGGCCGGGGCAAGTTCCGTCATCTCCAGCATGGGGTGGTCCTCCACAACAAGGTGGAGCGGGCACCGACGTTCGGGGTTGAGTTGGAGGATGGCACGGTGCTGTACGCCACCCCGGATCACGGCTGGCTGGTGAAGCTCTCTGCAACGGACAACCGTCTTTACTGGAGGGAGACAAAGGATCTCGCCGAGACATCTAAGGGTGGTGTAGCGCATCTCCTTCGCCCCTTTGGCCCTATGTGGGCGAAGGACAAGAGCTACGAGGCGGGCTTCTTGTCAGCGGCGTTCGATGGCGAGGGCTGCCTGGACCGGAACAACGGTGTCCAGTTCATTCAGGTGGGCAACCCGATGCTCCAACAGGTTGAGACATTCCTTCGCCAGAAGGAGGTGCCATTCACCAAGGCATTTCGGAAGGGGGTCAAGGGGCGGCAACAGGTGTTCACCCTGAGAGTGCAAGGCCGCAAGAACTTCTACTCCCTGCTTGGGGCTCTCCAGCCGCCTCGTCTGATCGCCAAGTTCACTGATCGTCTTAAGACCAAGAGCGGCGGCGCGCTCCGCACTTCACCCGAGGACTACATCAAGGTGGTTCGAGTGTTCGATGCGGGGGAGCGGGACATCGCCGTGCTCAGCACGAGCACGGAGACGCATTTCACAGGTGGGTTCGCCAGTCACAACACTTATGCCAGGCCGACCTGTGACTGCGAGGACCCACGTTCGTGCGGGCATCCGTCGGAGGAGTTCTTCGAGACGTGTCGCCGGGTGGTTGAGGGTGTCTACAACGTGCAGAAGGCACACTGCCGACGGCTCAGCCTGCCCTGGAACGAGCCCAAGGCTCAGGTGAGCGCACAGGAGATGTTCACCCGCATGTGGCAGTTCAAGTGGACGCCGCCGGGTCGTGGTCTGTGGATGATGGGCACGCCGTTCGTGGCTCAGAAGGGTGGTGCTTGCATCAACAACTGCGCGTTCGTCTCGTCGGAGCACATCGACGAGGACTTCGCTGGTCCCTTTACCTTCCTCATGGACATGTCGATGCTGGGCGTCGGCGTGGGCGGGGACACCCGTGGTGTGGGCAAGGTCAAGATCCAGACTCCCAAGATGGGTGATGCCTTCGTGGTCGAGGACAGCCGGGAAGGTTGGGTTGCCTTGGCCCGCACGGTCATCAACTCGTTCGTGGGCAAGGGCACCTTCCCCACCGTCATTGACTTCTCCAAGGTTCGCCCCAAGGGTCGCCGTATTCGCGGCTTTGGTGGCACGGCCTCAGGTCCCGGCCCTCTTGCCAAGCTGGTGAAGAACGTCGCCCGCACCTTGGCTCCTGAGGGGGTCACAGTGTCGTTCGAGGAGGCGTTCCACCCGGAGACGGATGAGGTGGCCTTTGTGCAGACCTTCTTCAAGGGTGAGGGCAAGCCGTACAAGATCACCTCAGGCGGCATCACGGACGTGTTCAACATGGTCGGTGCCTGCGTCGTGGCCGGTGGTGTGCGTCGCTGCATCCCCAAGGGCACCCTCGTCCACACGTCGGAGGGGTTGATTCCCATCGAGAAGGTCAGTGTGGGGTCTTCGGTGATGACCTCGCAGGGGTACAGCACGGTTACGGCCTGGATGGATCAGGGAGTTCAGCCCGTCAGCCGCATCACCACGCAGATGGGGGTGTTCGAGGCGACGGACAAACACGAGGTCGCGGTTATCTCGGATACGAAGGGGGCCTACGGGTGGAAGCGGCTCCATGAATTGGAGCCGGGAGATCGGATGGTGTTCGTGGATCACCCACTGGAAGGTAGGGTGACGACTCTGCCCCCTTTCACTTACACGAACCCTCCTTCATCAACCACTTGCAAGGACATCATCATCCCCCCGCTCACGCCGGATGTGGCATGGCTGATGGGATTGTTCACGGGGGATGGGTACGTCCGACTCACGGACAATTCTGGTGAGGTCAGCATCACAGTGGCGGAGGACCAGGCGGAGATCAAGGACAAAGCGGTCTCGGTGCTGTCCATGTTCGGAGTCCATGTCTCGGTCGCGGACCCCGTGGACGGGAATCGCTGCTACAAGGTGCGGGTCAAGTCGAAGCAGTTGGCGGTCTATTTTTCTCAGTTCAAGAAGGCGAAGACGCCATTGATGCTGCCCCTATTCGTTCTTCTCGGGAAGCCAGAAATCCGGGCGGCCTACGTGGCGGGTCTCTCAGACGCGGATGGTAGTTTCAAAACCAGTCCCATGCTGGTGGCCTGCTCTGTATACCCGGACTACATGGAGCAGGTGCAGGCGGTGTTGGCGAGTTTGGGCATCCCCAGCCGGATGACCCTACATCGGAATGCTACGGGGACTTGGCAGCCTTTGTTCCATCTGACTGTGGTGGGAAGCAAGGCGGTCAAGCAGTTCACCCGGCGGGTTGCTCCTTATATCCTCAAGTTCGAGGACCCGCGTGAGACAAATCGGTCGGGGAACGATTATGGTTTCCCTTCGGAGATGGCACTGGCAGACGGGGTGAGTGGGTGGAAGGAAGGTCGGATGGCGTGGAGCAGGTACACCCAGCAGATCACGGTGTCCAAATTGGAGGAACTCACGGACCGCACAGTGAAGTTGGTGCCCGTCGAGGTTCGGGACATCGAGCATGGGGTTCGGGAGGACGCCACTTACGACATCACGGTCGATGCGGGGGAATTTGTGGTGCAGGGGGGTTACCTTGTTCACAATTCGGCAGAGATCATGTTCGGGCAGGCTGATGACAAGGAGTTCTGCACCCTCAAGGACCCCAGCACCCTGATCCCCATGACCCAGGAACTGAGTCGGCTCCAGGCAGACATGTCAATGGTGTCCGACCAGGCTGTTCTGAACCAGATGGCCCTGGACATCACGGCGCTGGAGCAACAGATTGAGGAACACCCCTTGCGGTCGCACCGCTGGGCCTCGAACAACTCGTTGTTCGGTCAGGTCGGGCAGGACTATGCCGAGGTGGCCCAGAGCATTGCCAAGAACGGCGAGCCAGGCCTGCTGTGGCTCAAGAACGCCCAGGATTTCGGGCGTATGAAGGACCCTCCCAACTTCAAGGACCGTCGTGCTCAGGGGGCCAACCCCTGTTTCGCGGGGGACACCCTGATCGCAGTGGCCGATGGTCGTGGGGCTGTGCCCATTCGGCAGTTGGTCGAGGAGGGGAACGATGTCCCCGTCTACTCGGTCAACCCCGACGGCCACGTCGAGATCAAGATGGCTCGTCGTCCTCGGATGACCAAGGAGTTCTCACCCTTGGTCGAGATCGAACTGGACGACGGCACCACCTTCAAGGTCACCCCGGACCACAAGATGCGGCTGCTCGACGGGACCAAGTGTGAGGCCAAGGATCTCCAGTCGGGGGACAGCCTTCCACGGTTCACCAAGCGGCCCGAGGCGGTGAAGAAGGGTGGGCCGAAGTACCTCCGTGTCTACTGCGATACCCTGGACAGCACCAAGGACAAGGTGTTCGAGCATCGGCTGGTAGCTCAGTTCCACGATCCCGAGACGTGGCATGACATCTATGACGAGGCCCAGCAGTCCGGTTGGATCAAGGGTGGTCTGGTGGTCCACCACAAGGACTACAACCCGCTGAACAACTCCCCCGAGAACCTGGCGATCATGACGTTCCAGGATCATGCTGCACTGCACGGGCAGGTGGACAACGCTGGGGAGAAGAACCCCATGTGGGGGAAGACCCACACGGCCCAGACCCGGCAGAAGATCGGGCGCAAGACCTCGGAGCGGTGTTCCGATCCGGTGTTCCTGGCGAAGTTGGCCGCTTCCCACCTGGCCGCCGAGCGGGCCGAAGCCTCTGAGCGGTTGACGGAGCGGCGGCGGCAGGAGTTCCTGGCCTACTACAAGGAGCAGGAGGCCCGGACCGATCTGGACACCGTGTGGATGGAGGGCCGACTCCATGCCGTGAAGACCTGCGAGACGTGCCAGGAGGAGTTCATCGTTCCGTGGCGGGTCCGTGGTCAGTGCTACTGCAATCATGCCTGCCTGAACAAGGCTGAGAGCCATGTCCAGGCTCGGAAGGCAGGACAAGCGGTGGCGTTTGCCGACAAGCAGCGGCAGACCCTTCACGACCAGGTGCGGGTGTTCAAGGATCTGGAGGCCCTGTCCGGTACGGCTCCACGACGAAAGGACTGGGAGGACCAGTGCCGTCAAGAGGGTGTCCCTTCCCGGTTCCGCAAGACGGGGACCACCGAGAACCCTCATGTCCTGTTCGGGTTCGATCATCTCCAGCAGGTGGCGGCTGACTACAATCACCGGGTCGTGGCTATCCGGCACCTCCAGGTGGGCGAGCCCGTCTTCAACCTGTCCGTGGAGGACAATCATACGGTGGGTGTGGTCACGACCTTCGATCCCACCACCAAAGCATGTAGCGGCATCTTCGCTTTCCAATGCGTTGAGCAGACCTTGGAGAGTTTCGAGCTTTGCACTTTGGTCGAGACGTACCCGGCGCACCACGACAGCTACGAGGACTTCCAGAAGACCCTCAAGGTGGCCTACCTCTACGCCAAGACCGTGACCCTCATTCCGACACACGACCCCCGGACCAATGCGGTGATGAACCGCAATCGCCGCATCGGGTGCTCAATGTCTGGTATCCGGCAGGCCATTGACAAGACGGGTCGGCGGGAGTTCCTGAACTGGTGTGACAAGGGCTACAGCTACATTCAGGGACTCGACTGCATCTACTCGGAGTGGCTTGGCATCCCGCTGAGCATCAAGACAACGAGCGTGAAGCCGTCGGGCACCGTGTCGTTGCTCTGCGGTGCCACGCCGGGCATCCACCCGCCGCACAGCCCCTTCTACATTCGGAACATCCGGGTGGCGGGCACGAGCCCCCTGTGCCAGGCGGCGCGGGATGCAGGCTACAAGGTTGAGAAGGATGCCTGTGTGGACGACACCTGGGTGATCTCCTTCCCCGTGGCTACCCACTGCACCAAGGGCAAGAGGGATGTGTCGATCTGGGAGCAGGCTGCCCTGGCGGCAGACTTGCAGCGGTACTGGACGGACAATCAAGTGTCCGTCACGGTGACCTTCACTCAGGCCGAGGCCCCTGAGATCGCCACCGTGCTGGAAGTCTTTGAGGACCGGCTCAAGTCCATCTCGTTCCTTCCTGCTGGCGAGGATCACGGCTACATCCAGGCTCCGTACATCGAGATCACGGAGGATGAGTACAACGCCATGGCAGCCAAGATCCGCCCGATGGTCATGGATGCGGCCAAGACCGAGGAGACGGACAACTTCTGCACGACGGACACCTGTATGCTCAAGACAGAGTTGTCGTCACAGAATCGTCGTTAGATTTTGTGACGGGCACCTGTTACGCTTCAGGCATGAAGAAATGCCGGAAATGCCATTGTGATCGTGCCTTGACGGACTTTTCTCCTGATGCGAGGAGCACCGATGGTTGTGCTACACAGTGTCGGGAGTGCCGTGCCGCTGGGATGCGGCAGATTTACAAGGAGGGGCCTGCCTCGGGGCGTGTGACCGTGCAGTTTGTACGGTGTACGTTGTGCCTTCAGGATCTCCCCCTGGATGCTTTTTACCCTCACAACCGATCTCGAACGGGAGTGGGCACTCGCTGCAAGGAGTGCTACAAGGCCCAACTTACTGTTTCCTATCGGAAACGACCTGAGAAGTTTTTGCTGCGGGCAGCCAAGAATAGGGCACGCGACAAGGGTGTCCCCTTTGGAATCACCGAGAAAGACATTGTGATCCCGGTGCTGTGCCCGGTCCTGGGTTTGACCTTGGAACCGATCCGAGCGGGGATGCACCAGCGGGCGGGGTCTCTGAGCATCGACGAGGTCATTCCGGGTAAGGGCTATGTCCCAGGAAATGTGGCGGTGATCAGTTGGCGGGCGAACTCCCTCAAACGGGATGGATTGCTGCCAGAGTTCCAGCAACTGGTGCGCTGGTTGTCCCAGTTCTGCGATGGTGTGGCCTGCGAGATCGACTATAGCAAGCCTCGGGGGGCTACGAACTGACCCCCCAACGGGTAGAACTTCCCAGACCGGAGGTGCGACCCGTGGATCAGTTTCAAGCAGTGTTGGTGGAGGGCCTGTTCTTCCTCAAGGACGGTGCCCTCCACATTGAGAAGGGTGATGGGGAGCGGGTGGCCCTGGCATCTGTGCTCCAACCGCTGGTGGGCCAGCGAGTCCAGTTGGCCCTGCATCACCTTCCCCCTCAGGGCATTCAGGCAGGTCAACCTGGTGCAGGGTCCTGTCGGTTCCCTGGGGGTGTTGGATGCCCTGTGCAGCATGACCAACATCCTGACCGAATGTTGTCCTTCCACATGGATGGGGTTCTGCACGCTGATCCTTGGCGGATGGTGAAGTTTGATAGCAGCGTCATTGCTGTCCCCTTCCAAGGGATGCCAGGGCACTACGGGAGGGTAGCTGGGGCTACAATCCTGGCTGTGGAAGCCATGCGAGATGCTGTGGCCCGTGGGGGTATGGCCACACTCTCTGGGATGGATTCTGCCAGCCTGGAGCAGATGGTGGAGCAACTGCGGCGCAAGGTGGCAAACTGATGTCCGTGACCCCCCACTATTTCTCTGGCCGGGTGAATGCCGTCGTGTATGAGAACGGCACCAATGCCTTCTACATCGTCAAGATGGCACTGGACTCTGCTGACCCTGCGGCACCAGCCCAGATGGTCACGGCCAAGGGCAACATTCCGGGTCTGCAAGTGACTGTGGGTACCTGGTTCGGGTTTGAGGGCAAGTGGGTTCATGACGCCACCTATGGAAGGCAGTTGAGCATCACGCGGGCTCCTGTTCTTCAGGGGGGGTGGGACGCAGACACGGCCTTCAAGATGCTGGCCGCCAATGGTGTGAGCACCCTGGTTGTGCAATCCATCTGGGATCACTTCGGCGATGAGAGCTTCATTGACGCCTTGGAGAACGTGAACAGCCTGATGGACGTGCCGGGGATCACTAAGTTCTCTGCAATGCACGTCTCATCCCGCTGGCTCTCTGTCAAGGCTCACTTCAAGGGCCTGGAGTTCTTGTCAAGTCTGGGCCTGC
>Ga0172368_10000585_pt1 | contig 51646 bp, 43 predicted proteins | sample Lak11m_FD_114540 | JGI IMG/M metagenome (GOLD analysis project Ga0172368, IMG submission 114540) | Freshwater microbial communities from Kabuno Bay, South-Kivu, Congo - kab_022012_11m | ecosystem: Environmental > Aquatic > Freshwater > Lake | place: Democratic Republic of the Congo: South-Kivu... | reverse complement strand
CAAAATTTTATAATGAGATGCATGTTCCGCTTGCAATCATCATCGGTTTACTGAACGGATTTAGTTTGTTGTTAAGATGGAGAGCTTCATCAGGAGCAGATATTTTAAAAAAATCAAAATACTCTCTTATGGCAACCGGAATCTTTGCTCTTCTGCTAATCTTATTCGGTAAAGTTTACGACATCATGATGATCCTTCTTTCTCTTTCTTCTGCCTTTACCTTTTTCGTAAATGCTGAAATAGCTTACAAGATATTTAAAGGAAACAGAAAGATGCTTGGGGCGTATGTGGCGCATATCGGTTTCGCCCTTTTCTTACTTGGCGTTGTCGGTTCATCAGCGTACTCAAAACAATCGGAAGTAGATTTGACCAAAGGGAAACCGGTAAACGTTTTAGGACACACTCTTGAATTTACCGGCTACACACCAATAGAGAACAACACGAAGTTTGAGTTCAACGTGAGTGTGAAAGATGGAAATAGTAATCCGTCGATAGTGAAACCGGTCATGTTTATGAGTCAATTTAATAATAGTTTAATGCGGGAACCGGATATTCTTGAAGGATTCACAAAAGATTTTTACATCTCTCCCCTTTCCTATGATGACGGCTCACAAGCTGCTTCCAAACCAAAAGGAAACACCGTTACGCTTATGCCTGATGAAAAAACTTCAATTGAAGGAGCGCAAGTTACTTACGCTGATTTTATTAAACCCGATATGTCGGTTATGATGAGCGGCGGAAATTTCCAGATGGGAGCTAAACTCATTGTTACTAAAAACGGAAAGAGCGAAACCATTGAAGCCTTAATGAAAAAAGACGGACAAGGAGTTATCTTTGTACCGGTTGAGGTGAAAGATGCTGACCTGCGGGTAGGATTGACAAAAATCGACCCGACAACAAAGAAGGCTGATTTCGTTATCGGTAAACTTTCCGCCTCGACCGAAGTATTTCAGCCGCAAGAAGTACTTGCAATCAACGTAAGCACCAAACCGTTTATTAGTTTGGTCTGGATAGGTGTAGCGATTGCCGTCTCCGGATTTTTTATCTCAACATTGAGAAGATTGAAAGAATCCTGGACGTAGAGAATCCATTCTACATTTTTCAAAAAGCAGTGAACTACTATTCACTGCTTTTTTGTTTTAAAGAAGATTTTTGGTCGAAGTACTTTTCAATTTGTGTATGAAGGAGAACAAACAAATATCCAAATCCTACGCCGAGTACAGCGCCTCCGAAAATATCGGAGGGATAATGGAGTCCGAGATATACCCGCGATAAAGCAATAAGAAAAGCGAGCGTGAACAAATACCATTTCGCTTTGGGATAGAGAAATGAAAAAAACATCGCCTGCGCAAAGTTATTTAACGCATGGTTGGACGGAAAGGAAAAAGAACCGGTGCAGCCGAGTGGCGTTAAAACATCATTCAGCGCGTTACACGGCCGCGGACGCTGAAAATATTCCTTCAAAATTCTTGCCCCAAAGGGATCGGTAACCGCAACTAATAAAATTGCCAATCCCGCGGCAATTCTCCCTTTTCTTCCTCCTTTTATTATTAAATAGAGCAAAGCGATGATATAAACCGGGAACCAATGCCGAACATTCGTTATAAATGAGAAAAAAAGATCAAACGGACTGCAAGAAAGGGTGTGATTCACAAAATAAAAAACCACAAGATCGATGTGTTTTAGAACCTCAAGCATACTATCTTTCCCTTTGAAAAATTCCTACTATATACTAATTTAAACACGTAAGATATCTTTTGCTGATAAACTCGCGGTAGTTCCGCAGAACGAACACTAAAATACCTAATCAAGTTATTAATGACTAAACCAAATCCCAAATATTCGCTGTTAGATTTTCTTACTAATCCTTCCGCGCTTTTTGATGATCAACGGTATGAATACATAAAAAAAGAATCGGAAGAATATCTTGTTATTCCTCTTAAAGTTATTACGCTTCTTATCGCCGTGTCCGGACTTTTTGCTATGGTATTTGAAGTCCGTCATTTTTCACAATTCTCAATTCAAGTGTATGCTACACGGCTTGCGGCAACACTAATTGCCTTTAGCATCCTCGTAATCCTGAATACCAAACACGCTTTAAAAAAACCGGTACTCCTTGTTCATATTCTGCTCATTACCATCATCGCCTCAAGCGGATATATGATCTTTCTGATGCCTTCAACTCTTATTGTAAATACACAAATTGTTGGACTAATGATTTTTACTTCAGCATTGTTTTTAAGCTGGGAAGTAAAGAATCAAATCATAGTTGCTATTTATTACAACATTGTGTTCGCGGGCGCCATTTTAATAAACAAAAAAGAGATTTACTTCCTGCCCAATCTTTTGGAATCAGTTGTCTTTGTGCTTTTCCTCAGTGTTATCTCGGTAGTAGGAAGCGCGGTAAGTTTTAAACTCCGTTCAGAACTTGCCGAAAAATCGTACAAGATGAATTTGTCGGAAAAGAAGTTCCGCTCAATCATTAAAAACTCCGCCGAAGGAATATTTCAATCAACAATAGACGGAAGATTTGTAACCACAAATCCCGCACTGGCAAAAATTTTGGGCTACGAAAACGAGTTTGAGTTAAGAAAAATCAATATTGAAAAGGATATCTATAAAAACTCAAAAGACAGAGAACGGCTGATTGAACTTCTTAAGGAACACAAGGAAGTTCGGAATTTGCGTGTGCCGCTAAAACGTAAAGACGGCAGCACGGTTATGGTAATTCTGAATGACCGTCTTGTACGCGATGAAGAAGGAAGATTTTTCTTTGAAGGAAATATTCAGGATATCACTGAGCAGGTGAATCTTGAAATGAAGAGAAAAAAAGCAGAAGAGAAATTACGTCAGGAAATGCTTCGCTCCGAGGTACTTGCAAAAGATGCTGTTCATGCAAGCGAATCAAAAAGTATTTTTCTTGCCAACATGAGCCATGAAATCCGTACTCCGATGAACGGCATTATCGGCTTCTTGAATTTGATTGAGCACGGTGCTTACAAAAGTTCGGAAGAACTGCACGAATTTGTTACCACCGCCCGGCAGTCGGCAGAATCGCTTCTCGACCTTATCAACGATATTCTCGACTTCTCGAAAATTGAAGCCGGTAAACTTCAGCTTGCCGAAGAGAATCTTAATCTTCGCGATTTAATTGGTAGCGCGCTCCAATTCGTTTCTACTAAAATTAATGAGAAGCGTTTAAAAGTTTCGATTGACATTGACCCCGGAACGAATCCAATGCTTATTGGCGATGCTTCCCGCTTGCGACAGGTTTATTTAAATCTTATTTCGAACGCGGTAAAATTCACTGAACGTGGCGGAATCCGCATCAGTGTGAACAGCGAAAAGATTGATAATGAACGCGTGAAAATTATTTCTGCCATTGAGGATAGCGGAGTAGGTATTCCGAAAGATAAGATGAATGCCCTCTTCAAATCATTCTCGCAGGTAGACGGAACAATGTCGCGTAAATTTGGCGGTACCGGATTAGGCTTGGCAATTTGCAAAGAACTAGTTTCGCTGATGAATGGCTCAATAAAAGTTGACCCGGATTATACAAAAGGCAGCCGGTTTGTTTTTTCAGTCATTCTTAAAAAACAAAAAAGTACCTCGCTCATCAGTGCTATTAAAAGCTACTCGAAAACTGCCGAAAGCAGTGCCGCAGGTGCAGAAGCTAACGCCGCCCCAGTACTTTCAAAAGAGGAATTAAAAGAAAAACGCTTCCGGTATAAAATTCTTCTTGTAGAAGATAATCCGGTAAATCAAAAAGTCGCGTCAAAAATTCTTGCGCAGGCCGGATTCCAAATTGATGCCGTGAATAACGGGAGAGAAGCATACGAAACGATGCTTGCGGCTGCTCAGTACGATCTTATTTTGATGGATATTCAGATGCCGGAAATGGACGGCTGGACAGCGACACAAAAAATTAGAGAGTTGAAAGGAATTGGAGAGGAAATTCCGATTATCGCCATGACTGCCCACGCTCTTTTGGGTGATAAAGACAAATGCCTGGCGGCAGGAATGAATGATTATATTTCTAAACCCATTAAAACCGATGAGTTTATCGCACTGCTTGACAAGTGGTTAAACGTCGGGAAAAATTATAGGAACACTATGTCGGACGAACAAAAAGATATTCCGCAAAAACAAGAACAAGTTTTTGACAGCGCTCATTTTTCATCGATGAGTATGGACGATAAAGAATTTCAAAAAGATTTGGTTTCAACTTTTTTACAAGACAGCACTTCACGAATTCAAAAACTTGAAGAGTCTATTCTTGCAGGCGACGCCACAAAAGTAGCCGCAGAGGGACATACATTAAAAGGAGCCAGTTACGCGCTCGGCGCAACTTACCTTGGAGACGAAGCAAAAATTATGGAGTTTGCCGGAAAAGAAAACGACATGCAGAAAGCCCTTAGTTCAATGCCGAATTTAAAACACGCCTTTGAACTGACCAAAAAAATTATGCAGGTTTATCTGTAAGTTAAGCTTTCGAAGCAATTGCTTCGGCAGTGTAGCCGGCTTTGCCGAGAAGTTCAATCACCTTTGCAGGTTCGGTTTTTTCGGTGGTAACTGACAATATCCTATCCTGACTCGCCAAATCAACATTCCACTTTTCAATATCTTTTTCATCATTGAGCAGTGGTGTAACTTTTGCGATACATCCGTTGCACTTAATATTCGTTTTGAAAAGTAATTCTGCCATTGCATACCTCTATACTAATTTTATTTTTTTTAATCGTAAACTATTTGACACAACTGAAACTGAACTCATCGCCATGGAGATTCCGGCAATCATCGGGTCTAATTGAAAACCGGTAAAAGGATAAAAAACTCCTGCCGCTAAGGGAATGAGTAAAACATTGTAAATAAAAGCCCAGAATAAATTCTGCCGAATTATTTTTATGGTCGCTCTTGAAAGTTTGATTGCGTGGACAAGAGAATTTAAGTCGGATTTCATCAATGTTACCTGCGCAACATCCATCGCTATATCTGTTCCTTTTGCCATGGCAATACTCACATCAGCGATGGAGAGAGCCTCGGCATCGTTTATTCCGTCGCCAACCATTCCAACAATATTTTTTTCACTCTGAAGCTGTTTGATAAATTCTGATTTCTGTGTAGGCAGAAGTTCCGATTGAAACGAATCGATTCCCACCTGCTTGGCAACAGAGTAAGCGGTTTGATGATTGTCCCCCGTGAGCATCGTAATTTCAATTCCCAATTTCTTTAACTGCTGAATCGCTTCTCCTGAAGTTGATTTTACAGCGTCTGCAATTGCGATTAAACAGAGTGTTGCCTTGTTGTTCGCAAAATATATGATAGAATTTGCTTCAGCTTTGAGTTCCGCAGCCTGACTTTGCATACCTTCACTGACAACAACATTCTGTTCAAATAAAAACATTTCGTTTCCAACAAAATAAGATTCACCCTGGTAAAGCGCGCTTACTCCTTTTCCGGTAACCGATTGGAATTGTTCAATGGGAAGTTTTACGTGGGATTCTGTGGACAACGCTTTCACCACCGCGACCGCAAGCGGGTGCTCCGAATGACTTTCTATCGACAATAAAATATTTTCATAATCGTGGCGATTCAAAATTTCCTGCTGCCACAACATTTTCATTACTTTCGGATTTCCTTCGGTTATCGTTCCGGTTTTGTCCAGAACCAACGCGTTCATTTTGTGTGCTTGTTCAAGGCTTACCGCGTCCTTAATTAAAATTCCGTTCTGCGCCCCTTTCCCAATTCCGACTGTTAGCGCGGTTGGCGTTGCCAGTCCAAGCGCACAAGGACAAGCGATGATGAGCACCGCGATCATTGATGTAACCGCGTGGATAAAATAGGAAGTGCCTCCGATGCTCAACCACAACACGAACGTTGCCAAAGCTGTAAAAACAACGACCGGAACAAATACCGCGGCAATTTTATCAACCAGTTTTTGCACCGGAGCTTTGCTTGTTTGAGCTTGCTGCACCTGGTGAACAATATGGGCAAGAACTGTTTCTTCTCCTATTTGCAGCGCTTCAACTCTTAAACTACCCTTTTGATTCAGTGTGCCGGTAAAAACTTTTGTTCCCTCATTTTTAAGTACCGGAAGCGATTCTCCTGTTAACATACTTTCATCGATATACGACTCTCCTGAAAGGACTTTTCCGTCAACGGCAATTCGTTCTCCCGGTTTTACGAGAATAACATCATTCTTCACAATTTCTTTGAGAGCAATTACCATTTCGGAATTATTGCGGATGACTGTTACCGTATTCGGCTGAAGGCTGATTAATTTTTTGATCGCTTCGGCGGAGCGGTACTTGGCTTTTTCTTCTAAATATTTTCCAAGGAGAATGAAAGAAATAATGACTGCCGCCGATTCGAAATAAAGTTGGGGCTCAAATCCGCGCGAAAGGAGGAACTCCGGATAAAGAGTATTAAACAAACTAAAAAAGAATGCGATTCCCGTGCTTAACGCAACAAGGGTATCCATTGTTGTCTGTAAATGTTTTGCTCTTTGATACGCTTGAATAAAAAAGTCTCTGCCAAAATAGAAAACGATAATCCCGGTAAGGAGAAGCACTATCCACTTTTCAATTAACGTCGGGTGGTGCACGAACATTCCTAACGACACAACAGGAGCAGAAAGGAGAAGAGAAGAGAGAACAGAAATTTTTGTCTTCCTCAATTTTTCAATTTTTTCCCGGTCAATTTCTTCAAACGTTTTTTTTACCTCAATCTCCAAATCGTACCCGATTGATTGCATTGTCTCTTTCATCAATTTTGGCGTAACCGCTTTGGGATCAAATTCAACCATAACGCTGTTGGCGGTATAATCAACAACCGCCGAAGAAATTCCGGCAACAGAATTCAGCATGGACTCCACGCTCACCGCGCAAGCAGTACAGCTCATGCCGATAACGGGATAACTTTTCTTTGTTGTTTTCATTTTATAAGTTCAAATTTTTCTGGTTACAAGTTACTTCGGAGAGCAGCTTTTACGTTATTAAATTTTTCAAATGGTTTGCAAGATTATCAGTGGGGGCTTAGCGAATCGAGAGATGTCCGGTGTTTGCTTTTCAGCTTTTTAAATTGTGTGGGAGTTAATCCGGTTACTTGTTTAAATTGATTGGAAAGATGTGCAACACTGCTATAACCGAGTTTGAATGCCATTTCGCTTAAGGTAAGGTCATCATACACAAGCCACTCCTTCACCCGTTCAACTTTTTGAAGAATAAAGAATTTCTCTATGGTAATTCCGGTGACCGAAGAAAAAAGAGACGTAAGCGAATGATAATCTTTGGAAAGTTTTTCAGAGAGAAAATCGGAAATATTAATGCTCAAATTTTCGAGTTTGTTTTGATAGATCAACTCGATAATGGAAGTTTTAACTGCATCAACTACTTGCGCTTTCTTGTCTTCAATCAACTCAAAGCCGTTGTCTTCCAACGTTTGTTTGATTGCGTCAATCAGCGCATCTTTTTCATACGAGACTTCAGCTTTCCCAAGTTCAACAGAACGGACGCTGCATCCTAATGCGGTTAACTCTTCTTTTACAACCCGTATGCACCGGTTGCATACCATATTTTTAATATGTAGTTCTTGTTCAATCATAGCTTTGTACTACGAACAAATGAGTAAGACAAAATCCTTAATTCGATGTCGAAAGGACTTCGTTCACCTGAGTAATTGCCCAATCAATCTCATCTTTTGTAATTACTAATGGAGGGGCAAACCGGATTACGTGAGTATGCGTCTCTTTGCAGAGCAGTCCTTTCTCCATTAACGCTTCGCAGAATTTTCTTGCGCCGCCGGCTTCAGGATAAAGTTCTACACCGATAAACAATCCTTTTCCTCTAATCTCTTTTACATGCTTCGATTTTATTTTTGCGAGTTGATCTCTAAAATAGTTTCCCATTTCAAAAGAATTTTCAATCAATTTTTCTTCAAGAAGAACTTTTATGCTTTCTCTCGCAATTGCTGCTCCAAGCGGATTACCGCCAAATGTTGAACCGTGATCTCCGGGATTAAAAACACCGAGTAACTGCCGGTCGGAAAGAACAGCCGACACCGGATAACATCCGCCGGAGAGCGCCTTTCCAACAATTACCGCATCCGGGCGAATTTTTTCATACTCGAACGCGAAGAGTTTTCCGCTTCGTCCTAGACCGGATTGAATTTCATCTGCTAAAAAGAGAACATTATTTTTTTTACAAATCTCGTACGCTTTTTGTAAATACCCTTCGGAAGGAACAATAACGCCTCCTTCACCTTGTATCGGTTCAACAAGAAAGGCAACCGTATTTTTTGTAATCATCTGTTGCAACATTTCGGCGTCACCGTAGGGAATAATTTTATATCCGGGAGTAAAAGGACCGAACCCGTCTTTGTATTGTTCTTCGGTGGAAAAAGAAATGATGGAAATTGTTCTGCCGGAAAAATTATTTGAGCAGCAAATTATCTCTGCTTGATTTTCTTCAACACCTTTAACTTTATAGCCCCATTTTCTGGCAGCTTTTAAAGCAGTTTCAACCGCTTCGGCGCCGGAATTCATCGGAAGCATCATTTCATATCCGGTTAGTTCGCACAGTTCTTTACATAAAAACGGAAGCTGATCGTTTCTGAATGCCCGCGAGGTGAGGGTTACTTTTTCTAATTGTTCTTTTGCTTTCTTTACGATGCGCGGATGACAGTGCCCTTGATTTACTGCCGAATAAGCGGCGAGACAATCGAGGTATTTTTTTCCATCAACATCCCAAACCCAAACCCCGCTTGCTTTTTCAATTACAACATCGAGCGGATGATAGTTATGCGCCCCAAACCGGTCTTCAATCTCGATGATTTCGTTCGTAGTCATAAATTTCCTTGAGTTTTATTTCTTCATTTATAATTTAAGAAATTATCGGCTGAAAGTCAGTAGATGAGATAGCGCTTTACCCTTTTTTTTGCAAAATTTGTCATTTTTCCAGAGCTTTGACATGTTCGGAGTGTCTTGTTATTCCTACCCACTTTCTTTAACTTAAGTCTCAATTTCAAACTTATAGCATCCTGCAATTTTCGAACTGCAGAGAACAATAAAAAGTGTAAATCTTTATGAAACAGATATTTCTCATTTTCCTTTCGACGGTTTTGATTTCTTCATCTCTTTTTGGATGGGGAGAAAACGGTCACAAAATGATTACAAAGCATGCGGTAGCGTATCTTCCTTCGGAAATGAAAGATTTCCAAATCCTCTCCGATTATCTTATTAAAAATTGTCTCGACCCTGATCACCGGAAAAAATATATCAAAGATGAAGCGAACAAGCATTATATAAACATCGATTATTACACTGAGTTCAACCATGCAAGAATGATTGAAAGCAAAGATTCGCTTGTTAAAGTATATGGTGATTCCGTTGTTACGGAATACGGTGTTCTGCCCTGGGCGCTTGAAAAAACGTTTGATAATCTGGTAGACGCAATGCAAAAACACAATCTGCAAGCCACAAAAGAAATGATGCGGGATATGGCACATTATCTGGCAGATGCTTTTCAGCCAATGCACACGGTGAGCAATTATAACGGACAATTCACAGGTCAGTTGGATATTCACGAGCGGTATGAAACGTATATGATAAATCAACACTTGAATGAGTTGGATGCTTCATTTGGTTCATGCGGCACACTACAGCTGATTGCTTCACCGCTGCATATCTTTTTTGAAACGATTGCCCGATCAAACGCAACATGTCCGGTGCTTTTTACTGCCGATGATGTCGCCGTAAGAGAAACACACCGGAAGTATGATTCGTTGTACTACACAATTCTGTGGTTCAAAACCAAAGCAATTACAGAAGAAATTTTTCAAGCTGCTGCCGCTGCAATTGCCTCTATTTACTACACAGCATGGGTAGATGCGGGGAAACCCGAGTTTAATAGTCTAAAATAATATAACAGGAGTTTTCGTGTTTAAAAATGTTACGCTTTTCTTTTTACTGTTTTCTTTTTTTCTTTTCGGACAAGATTCTGTTGATGTAACGTTTCGTTATCATCCATCCGCTAAAGCCCTAAAAGCATTTTTACCGGGTGAGTTCAACAACTGGGGTCCGAATTCCAGCGGAATTATTTCTCCAACTGCTCCTTCCGCTATGGTACTTGAGGGAAACACCTATTATAAAACCGTGCGCCTGCAAGCCGGTGGTGGTCTTCTTTCAATCAACGGACAAAAAGCTTATCAATATAAAATGCATGAACAGTATGATCAAACCGGAACATCAAATGCATGGTTAAGCGATCCGCTTAATCCGAACAAGAATGCTTCCGATAACAATAATTCATATATCATTGTAAAGAGTCCTTCAATATTTCAAATTGAACCAACCGCCTCAAAACTGTTAAGAATTGATGACCCAGCCATTTATGCGCAAGTCTCGGCAAAAGTTGGAGATACTATTAACACCGGTGCTTCAAAATTTTATCTTAACGATACGCTCGTTTGCTCTTTCTCCTCTTACTATGATGCGGCTCATCATCAATTTTATCTCCCGACAATTGCCATATTCGGACGCAAACTTGTAAGCGGATTGAATGAGTTAAAATTTGTTGCGGTTTCGGGATCGGGAGCGACTACCACAGATTCAATAAATGTTAACTATGTGATTAACCCGCCGATAGTGAACGAAAAAGTTCCGGATGGCATTGTAAATGGAATTAATTACGGCGCTGACCCCACAAAAGTTACTCTTTGTCTTTACGCTCCGTATAAAAAATTTGTTTATGTTATCGGTGATTTCAATAATTGGACAGTCAACAGTTCTTACTTCATGAAACGTGATTCCATCGATGCAAACAATATCCGTTGGTGGATAACAATAACGAATCTTTCTCCTTCAACAGAATATGCTTTCCAATATCTGGTTGATGATGATATCGTCATTGCAGATCCGTTTGCCGATAAAGTTCTTCATCCCGATGACAGTTATATTACTTCAACAACGTATCCGAATTTAAAACCATACCCAACGGGAAAAACTTCGGAGTATGTATCCGTTTTTCAAACAGCACAAACTCCGTATCAATGGAAAACAACTACCTACACCCGTCCGAAAAATTCCGACCTGGTAATATATGAATTGCTGCTGCGCGATTTTGTTGCACAACACGACTACAAAACGTTAACCGATTCATTAGCGTATTTAAAACGACTCGGAGTGAATGCAATACAGCTAATGCCTATTATGGAGTTCGAAGGAAATGAAAGCTGGGGTTACAATCCCGTGTTCTACTTCGCGCCCGATAAATATTACGGAACAAAAAATGCGTTAAAAGCTTTTGTAGATGCAGCTCATGAAAACGGCATTGCGGTAATTCTTGATATCGCGTTAAATCATAATTTCGGACAATCACCGTTGGTGCGTCTGTATTGGGATGCGGCAAACAACAGACCGGCGGCAAACAGTCCTTACTTTAATCCAGTTCCAAAACACGCATACAATGTAGGTCTCGATTTTAACCATGAAAGTCAGGCAACAAAAGATTTGGTAGACCGTGTGTTGAAATATTGGCTTACAGAATACAAAGTTGACGGATTCCGTTTTGACCTCAGCAAAGGGTTTACGCAGACTCAAACGTGCGATAACAACGGCGGTAATTGCAACGTTGGCGCGTGGGGCGCGTACGATCAATCGAGAATCAACCTCTTAAACCGAATGAGTACCGAAGCAAGAAAAACAGATTCGTCGGCATATTTAATTCTTGAACACTTTGCTGACAACAGCGAAGAGAAAGCCCTTTCCGACAATGGATTTATGCTTTGGGGAAATATGAATTACAATTACAACGAAGCAACAATGGGCTGGATCAGCACCTCCAACTTCAATTATGTTTCGTACCGTCAGCGCGGATGGAATTATCCTGGTTTGGTTGGATACATGGAAAGTCACGACGAAGAACGCCTGATGTATAAAAACGAAATGTACGGAAATGCAAACGGCGCATATAGTGTAAAGGATTTGGCCACCGGACTCAATAGAATGAAACTTGCGGCGGCATTCTTCTTCACCGTGCCTGGACCCAAAATGCTTTGGCAATTCGGAGAACGGGGATATGATATTTCCATCGATAACGGCGGAAGGCTTTCGAACAAACCGCCTCACTGGGAATATATGACCGATTCAAGAAGACTAAATCTTTTCAAAGTTTTTGCATCGCTTATTTCTTTAAAAGAAAATTATTCTACGTTTGAAAGCGGAAACTTTACCCTTGAAACCGCCGGTTCTGTAAAAAGAATAACGATTACTGATCCGACGATGGATGTGGTTGTCATAGGGAATTTTGATGTTGTTGAAAAAACATCTCCGGTTAATTTTACTAAACCCGGAAAATGGTACCGCTATTTTGAGAACGACAGTCTTGACGTAACAAGCATAGATCAGAATGTAACGTTAGCTCCGGGAACGTTCGTTCTCTATTCTTCCGCAAAACTCCCGACTCAGGAAACCGGAATTGTTTCTGATGTAGAAGATTTTCAAGATCAATTCACTTACAACTTTAATCTTGAACAGAATTACCCAAATCCTTTCAATCCGGTAACAACCATTAAGTTTACCGTTGCGGATGCCGGACCCGTTACCCTAAAAATATTCGATATGCTCGGTAGGGAAGTTCAAACCCCAATTAACGAACCGTTAAAAGCAGGTCCTTACCAAATTGGATTTGACGCATCGTCTCTCGCTTCTGGAGTTTACTTCTACCAGTTAAAACAAAAGAACAGCATTCAAACGAAGAAAATGATTCTTCTCCGGTAAGCGTTCCCTTCACTTTAAAAGAAAAAAAGTCATAACCGGTAATAATTCGATTATGACTTTTTTGTTTTAAATCTTTTGCTTACAAATTAATAATATCGTTATAAATGATGAATGCCGTTAGGAGGAAGAAGAGCACCAACCCGGTATTCTGAATCGCGATTTTCACCTTCAATGGTAATTCCCGTTTAATAAATCCTTCAACCAAAATGACAATTAAATGTCCCCCGTCAAGCACAGGCAATGGAAGAATATTAATGATTGCGAGATTCATGCTGAGGATAGCCAAAAACATTAAAAAGTTTGAAAACCCTGTATCAGCTGAACGGGCGGCAAATTGCGCAATACGAATTGGCCCGGCAAACGCTTTACCCATTGCAATCTTTCCGCTGATAACATTTTTCAACATCACAAAAGTAAGTTCTGTCATCCGGGTAACATCAAGCAGGCTCAATTCAATTGATTTGAAAGCTCCGTAGGTTACTCGTTCGGTTGGTCCGAGATAAATATAACCGCCGAGTAAAATTCCTATTTTCCCTTCTTTATTTGCAGTAACAGAAAGGTTCACTGTGTCTTTATCACGCAAAACCGCAACAGCAAGCGGCTTGCCGTTAGAAGTTGAAATAGTTTGAATGGTTTGTTCTACGGAAACAAGTTCTGTGTTGTTAATCTTTAAGAGAATATCGTTTATTTTCAGTCCCGCAGAATCCGCTTTTGAATTTTTCAACACATCGCCGACAACCGGTTTCAAATTTTCGGTAGTTAAAAACATTTCTTTTGATTCATCAACCGGAATTTTTTTCCTTGGGATATTCAACGTTATATTTCCGTTCTCCCGTTGTAACGTAACGCGAAGGTCTTTTCCCATGTTGGTGATAAAAATTTCGGATCGAATATCTTCCCAATATTTTACCGGCGTTCCGTTGATGGACAATATTTTATCATGCGTTTTAAACCCCGCGGCTTCCGCTGCGCTTCCTTCATGCACAATGCCGATGGTGGTCGTTTTTGTATACTGTTTTCCGGAGAAGAAATTTGAACCCCAGAAAATCGCAATAGCTAAAAAAAGATTCATGGCAACGCCGGCAGTAATAACAAAAACTTTTTTGCCGGTGCTTTTGGATCTGAATTCCCATGGCTGCGGTTCTTTTTCCGCAAAAGTGGTATCCATGCTTTCATCAACCATACCGGCAATTTTTACATAACCGCCGAGGGGAAGCAGGCACAAACGGTAATCGGTGTTTCCTTCGCCGTCAAAATCTTTTGCTAACGGACCGTAGGTAAAACCGGTTTTTTTATTCCAACCGAATAACCGGTACCCAAATCCGATTGCAAAAGCATCCACACGCATGCCGCTCATCTTTGCAGCGATAAAATGTCCCAGCTCGTGGATAAAAACTAAAATGGCAATCGTAATTATAAAATAGATCAATTCACTCATAGAAAAATAGACTCCTTCTTAAACCAACTGTTCGGCATACATTCTTGTTTCTTTATCGCAATTAATAATTGTTTCTAAATCCGGCTTTAAATGATTTTCAAATTTCGCGAGCGATTTTTCAATAATCTCCGGAATTGCGGAAAACTTGATTTTTCCTTTTAAAAATTTCTCAACGGCAACTTCGTTGGATGCGTTCAAAATGCATGGGGATGTTCCCCCTGTCTGCAAAACTTCAAATGCCAATTTCAGACATTCAAATTTATTGAAATCCGGCTCCAAAAATGTTAATGTTTGGATTAACGGCAAATCGGTTTGCACAAATTCCGACGCAAAACGCTCCGGATACGTCAGTGCATACTGAATCGGAAGTTTCATGTCAGGCGTACTTAATTGCGCTTTGATTGACCCGTCAACAAATTTCACCATCGAGTGGATGATTGACTGGGGATGAATGACAATTTCAATGTTGTTGGGAGTAATTCCAAACAACCAACGCGCTTCAATCACTTCAAGTCCTTTATTCATCATCGAGGCCGAATCAATGGTAATTTTATTTCCCATTTTCCAATTCGGATGATTCAGCGCTTCCTCAACGGAAACTGCGGCCAACTCATTTTTTGCTTTGTGAAGAAACGGTCCGCCTGAAGCTGTTAAAATGAGTTTATCGACACCGGAAGTATTTTCACCGTTTAGACACTGAAAGATTGCGCTATGTTCCGAATCAACGGGAAGAAGTTCCGCACCAAATTTTTTAGCAAGTTCAAGAACCATTTCGCCGGCTACAACAAGCGTTTCTTTATTTGCCAGCGCAATTCGTTTTCCTCTTTTTACGGCTTCAACCGTCGGAGCCAAACCGCTAAATCCCACCATCGCGCCAACAAAAACATCATACTGAGAAGAAGCCGCAACTTGAATCAATCCTTCTTCCCCGGCTAACACTTCACAGTTCGTCCCAAGTCTTTTTTCTAACTCCGTTGCCAGCCGTAAATCTTTTACTACAACAGTTTTAGGATGAAACTCGTGTATCTGTTTTTCCAAAAGATCGATACGGGTGTTTACCGTTAACACTTCCACGGCAAAATGATCGGGGAATTTGCGTACAACTTCCAGTGTACTCAATCCGATTGAGCCTGTAGAACCGAGTATGGCGATTTTCTTCATCACAAAAAATATTACCCTAAATTTCTTGTAAGGGCAAGGAATAAATTTATTACAATCAAAATGTTTACCGTCGAAAGAAGATTTTCCAGCTTGGCAATATTTTTATACGTTTCTTCGGTAAGTTCATTTTTTTCTGTTGCCACGCGAATTTTTTTAGCGGTCGGGATGATGAACGCACCGATGAGCACAATAACAATAACCATGATTGCTTGCTTACCGTACAACCAGTGATTCGCGCCCGAGGCAAATTGAAAAAATCCATAATTGAGATTGATCGACATGATGATTCCGGTAACCAAAATTCCGGTCGCACCGATCATGCCTCCCAAATTCGATAATTTTAACCAGACGGATAGAAGCGATTTTTCGCTTTCCGTCCCTTTTTTAGCACGTATTTCTTTTCTTAACAGAAGGTCTGCCGGAATTGCACCAAGCCAGACGATAACCGAAAGAACATGAATTGCGCGTAAAAGAATGTATTCAGCCATAAAGTTAACCTTTCGAATTGAAAATATAAGAAAATTTGGTACGCCGTTATAGTGGATAATTCATCACTACTCGGCGAAGTTGTTATTTTTTGAAGAGATACTCTTGTATGCGGTAATAAATGTTAGGTTTGCGAACAGGTAAATTTCCTACAAAACTTTCTTTAAAACTCTTAATAGCTAAACGAATTCCGAAGCAAGAAAGTTCATTTGCGAAACAAGAAGTGCGGCAACTCCATCTGGAATCGCCGCATTGAGAAAGGATAGATTACTTCTGTAATCCGAATTCCATTTTAAGGGTAATGGTGACTTCTTTACCCACAACAAGTCCGCCCGCTTCAACAGCTTTGTTCCATTGCAGACCGTAATCAAAACGGTTAACGGAAGTAGTTGCAACCCAGCCGGATTTTGTATTTCCCCAAGGGTCTTTTATTTCACCATTGAATTTAGTATCGAGAGTAACTGTTTTGGTTACGCCGCGCATGGTTAAATCGCCGGTTACTTCGTATTTATTATTTCCAACGGATTTGATTGTCTTGCTTACAAACGTCAATTCGGGATATTTTTCCGCGGCAAAAAAATCATCCGAACGCAAGTGTTTATCGCGTGCTTCGTTGTCAGTTGAAATTGAAGCGACTTTAATATCAGCTTCAATTTTTTGCGGTTTACCGCTCGCATCGGTTGTAAGGGTCGCGGTATAGTCATTAAATTTTCCTTCAACTTCGGAGACCACTAAGTGCGTAACGGAAAACCCGACTCGTGAATGCGCTAAATCCGGTTTCCAAGTTTGTGTTTGTGAGTACGAGTTTGCAGCAACTAACAACAGCGCTGCCATGATGAGATTTTTCATTGTATGCTTCCTTTATTTATTTGATTACAGTTTAACATCGAATAGTAAAATTTCTGAATTGGTTTTTGCGTTAATAATAATTTCCGCCACCCCGGCAATTTCAATTGCATCTCCGGTAACAAGAGCGTTTTCATTTACTAAAATTTCTCCGCTAATGGCTTGAAGAAAAACTCCTCTTCCATCCGTGAGTTGGTGTGTTACTTGCTGCCCGGCATCAAGATCAGCAAGATAAAGCTGAACATCTTGTTGTACATGGATAACTTCGGCCGCTTCGGCATTTGACGCCACAAGCTGAATCGTATTTTTTCTTTTTGATTTATCAAGGGTTACTTGTTGATACGATGGAGTTAATTCACGGACTTCCGGCATAATCCAAATCTGGAATAGATGAACCGCTTCAACTTTTGACGGATTAAATTCCGAGTGAAACACACCGCTTCCCGCAGTCATTTTTTGCAAATCTCCGGCCTGAATAACCGAATGCGTGCCGGTGCTATCCCGGTGTTCTAATGCACCTGCTAAAACGTAGGTGATAATTTCCATGTTGTTGTGCGGATGAGTCGGAAAGCCGCTGTCCGGTTCTATAAAATCTTCATTTAAAACGCGCAGCGGCCCAAAATGCATCATGTTTCTATTAAAATATTCCGAGAAGGAGAATGTGTGGTAGCTGTCCAGCCATGCAATTTTAGTTCTTCCTCGGTTTTCACTTTTAATTACCTGAATCATAATCTTCTCTAGTTATTCTGGTTATCGTTTAATGAAAAAAACGGAGTTCCCCAATCATTCATAAAGACAAATTGGTCAAGCGATTTCCGTGTTCTCTTCTTTTGACGCTCAATTTTATAGTCTTCAAACGCCTCATCCTCCGGAGGATATCCGAGCGCCAAAACGGTTACGGGAATATATTGCTCATCCAAATTGAAAAGTTTAAAAGCTTTTTCCCGTGAGAAACCGCCCATCTGATTGACTGCGATATTTAGGTGTACCGCCTGAGCGGTAAGATTTGCAACACTCGCGCCAAGATCATACAACGCGTGAAAGTTGGGATGATTGTTATGTGATGAATTCAAAGAAACAACCGCCACCACCAGCGCAAACGCGTCGGAAGCCCACAACTTGTTCCCTTCATTCAACAATTCAATTACTTTTTGAAATTGTTCTTTTTCGTTCCTTGTAACAATGATGAAATTCCACGGCTGTTCGTTATAAGCCGAAGGAGTCCATCGTGCAGCCTCAAAAAGCGAGCACAGGTCTTTTACGCCAATTGCTTTGGTGGGATCATATTTTCGCGTACTCCATCTTTTTTTGAGCAAAGAGATGACGTCGCTGGTTTCTTCAATATTTGTTGAATCGAACATATATTTCTTTTAAGTTGTGATATTTTGAGTTTAAAGTATTAACCCAAAAAATTTTTATTTAGTTCCCGAAAGAGCTGTTCCCAATTTTTTGAGGAGTCTGGCAAGCTCTTCCTGTTCCTTTTCGGAAAGAACAGAAGCTAGTTTTTCGATGTGTTTTGCGTGTTCTGCAAAGATTTTTTGGAAAAGGGTTTCCCCTTTTGCGGTCAGTTTTACTATAATGGTTCTGCGGTCTTCTTTGCTGTAGATTCTTTCTGCCAACCCCTCTTTTTCCAAATTATCTACAACCAGGGTCATATTTCCGCCGCTTACCAGTTGTTTGCTGCACAGGGTTCCAATTGTCATAGGACCTAAATGTCCAAGGCTTTCAAGCACACTAAACTGTGGTTCGGTAAGGCTGAGCTCTTTTATATTTTCTTGGGACCGTTTGCTGAAAGTGGTGTAAGCTCTAGCAAGCTTCACCCACATTGAAAGGGCTAAGTCCTGCTTTTTCCCGTACCGCTTTGTCGTCTTCATGTTTCTTATTTAATCTTAAATAATTTAAGTTTAAAATAAATAATGCGGAACCCTTTGTCAAGCACAAAATGATTTTATTTGAACGGACGGGGATTCTACTTTACAAGTATCATTTTCTTAGTAAAAATAAATTTCCCAGCGGAGATTCTATAGAAATAAATTCCCGAAGGGAAATTAGCGGCATTAAATTCTACAGCGAAATTCCCGCTTTGATATTCTTTGTTAACCAGAGTTGCAACTTTTTCTCCGGTTATGTTGTACACGGATAAATTTACGTTTGAGGTGTTTGCGACGGTAAAAGAAATCGTTGTTGTCGGGTTAAAAGGATTGGGATAGTTCTGAAGCAAATCAAACCTTCCGGATGAAAGAGCCGCATCATCTACTCCGGTGGCTGTTTGAACTGTCACTTCAAAGTTTGTGGCAAAATTCCATTGCGACTTTTTACTACATGCGGTTGCATACAGAGTAACTTTCCCTTCCGTAGCCGGAGCAGTTAATTTAAAATTGAAAACATACTGCCCGCCTGAAAATGCCTTCGTATTTGGATGTGTCAACTCACTGTTTTTAATTTTAAGATTAGCGTCGCTATTGGCAAGTGTTCCGCTTGAAGCAGCAATATCAACTCCAACAGCTGTTCCCGCTCCACCTGTAACGGTTACCGTGTACGCACCTACAGCACCAGGTTGCAATGTTGCGGGACCTTTAATTGAAACTAATACGGATGATGTTGTTGCGGAGGTGTGACAGTAGCGCCCTTGGGTGTTTGTCTTTTTTGTGTAGCCGCTTACACCGCTTGGATAAGCGAACATCCCGGAACTAAAAGAAATTACAACCAAAAGGAGGAGACATAAATTTTTCATGCAATACCTAACATTTATAAGGAAGTGCAAATTAACAATTTTTATTTGATAAACGGCTAAAAAAAATTTAACTGTTTATAGGAGGATAATTATATTAAATCAATAAAATATTCATGTTCTGAAGTTTATTCCACTATTTCGGAAAATTATTTTCAAAGGATCCATTATGAAAAAGTTTTCAATTCTCTTCTTGCTGCTCTGCTTTACCTTTTCTCTTCTCGCTCAAAAGGATGATTCAAAAGACAAATTAACCGGCGGTACTTTCAGCGGATTAAAATTCCGCAGTATCGGACCCGCATGGAATTCCGGCCGCATTGCCGACTTTGCGGTTAATCCAAATAACCATAGCGAATACTACGTTGCTACCGCAAGCGGACATTTATGGAAAACCACAAACAACGGAACAAGCTGGAACGCCATTGCCGATACACTCCCTTACTCACTCGGTGTTGTAGAAATAGATCCGACAAACAGCAATGTTGTGTGGGTCGGAAGCGGTGAGAACAATCATCAGCGCGCGCTTGGGTACGGAACCGGTGTTTACAAATCCACCGACGGCGGACAAAGCTGGAATTTTATGGGCTTGAGAGATTCGCGGCAAATCGGCGGTATCGTCATTGATCCAAGAAACGCAAATGTGGTCTATGTTGCCGCAGAAGGTTCAGTATGGGGGCCAGGCGGTGACCGCGGACTTTTTAAAACCACCGATGGTGGAAAAACATGGAATAAAGTTTTAAACATCAGCGAAAATACCGGAGTTAATAACATCGCATTTGATTTTAGAAATCCGGATGTTTTATATGCTACTTCAGAACAAAGAAGAAGACACATCTTCACAAAAATCAGCGGCGGACCGGAAACTGCGGTTTATAAATCAACCGACGCCGGCGCAACCTGGGAAAAAATTATGAAAGGATTCCCTTCCGTTGATTTGGGAGGAACCGGTCTCGCGGTTTCTCCGGTTAACCCCGACGTAATTTATTTGAGTCTAGAAGCAGCAGAAAAAAGCGGCGGATTTTTCCGTTCAACTAACCGTGGCGCTACATGGGAAAAGATGAGCGACACCTACGCCTCCGGTCAATACTTCAACGAGATTTACTGCGACCCGAAAGATGTTGACAAAGTTTATTTGATGGACGTTGTTTCCAAAGTTACTGTTGATGGAGGAAAAACTTGGAAACCTGTCGGGAATAATCAACGCCATGTTGATGACCATGCATTCTGGATTGATCCTTCCGACACCAAGCACTTTATGATTGGCGGTGACGGAGGAATTTATGAATCGTTTGATAACGGAGCCAACTGGATTTTTAAATGCAATTTGCCTATCACGCAATTCTACCGCGTTAGTCTTGATAACACTTTGCCCTTCTATTATGTGTTCGGCGGAACGCAGGATAATCAAAGCATGGGCGGACCATCGCGCACAATTAACGAAGATGGAATAATTAATAGTGATTGGATTATGACCGTTGGCGGGGATGGCTTTTTCCAGGCGGTTGATCCGAGTGACCCAAATATTATTTATTCCGAATGGCAGTACGGGAATATTATTCGTTACGATAAACGAAGCGGCGAACTGATTGAAATTCGTCCCGAGCCGGCAAAAGGAGAACAGACATTTAAATGGTATTGGGATACACCATTCATCATCAGTCCGCATTCCGCAACTCGATTGTACATTGCGGCCGAACGGGTTTTCAGAAGTGATGACCGCGGAGACAGCTGGACAGAAATAAGCGGCGACTTAACCACCAAAACCGACCGCAATACTTTCCCGGTGATGGGAAAATATTGGAGTGCTGATGCGCTTGCTAAAGATATGAGCACATCGCAATTCGGTTTGATTGTTTCGCTTGCCGAATCTCCGATAAAAGAAAATCTTTTATATGCCGGAACGGATGACGGGCTCATTCAGGTTACCGAAGATGAAAAATCATGGCGAAAAATTGAAGTCCCCGATGTTCCCCAATACACGCTCGTGAGCGATATCCTTCCTTCTCGCTTCAGTGAAAATGTTGTGTACGCTTCGTTCAACAATCACAAAAGAGATGACTTTAAACCATATCTTTTCAAAAGTGACGATAAAGGGAAAACGTGGAAGTCAATTGCCGGAAATCTCCCTACCAATGGTGCTGTAAATACAATTATCGAAGACCCGGTAAATCCGAATCTTCTTTTTACCGGAACGGAATGGGGCGTCTTCTTTTCCATTGACGGCGGAGAGAAATGGATTCAATTGAAAAATGGCATCCCCAATATTAAAATAACCGACCTTGCCATTCAAGAAAAGGAAAAAGATTTAGTCGCTGCAACGTTCGGGCGCGGATTTTATATACTCGACGATTACTCGGCTCTTCGTACTGTTTCAAAAAAGCTTTTGGAAAAAGAAGCGGAAATTTTCCCCATCCGCGATGCGTATATGTACATACAAAGTCAAGGGAGATACGGACAAGGTTCAATGTACTTCAAAGCTCCGAATCCCGAATTTGGCGCCGCAATTACCTACTATGTAAAAGACGTTCCCAAAACTTTAAAAGCCGAACGGAAAGAAAAAGAGAAAGCCCTCTTTAAAGACGGGAAACCGATTCTGCAACCATCCTATGAACAAGTAAAAGCTGAAGAAGATGAATTGGCTCCTTATCTTGTTTTTACCTTCAGCGATGATGCCGGAAATGTTGTGCGTAAACTTCATAAAGCGGCATCTCCAGGCATTAACCGCATCACGTGGGATTTGCGATACGAATCTACCGAACCGGTAAATGTAAAAGAGAATAAGTTCAATCCTACCGCAAAACAAAATAGCGCACTGCTTGTACTCCCCGGAAAATATCATGTAAGTATCTCTTTGGTTACCAGAGATTCTGAAAAACTCTTGGCGGGACCGGAAGCTTTCAATGTTGTGCCGCTCCAAAACACAACGCTGCCTGCCTCAGATAGAAAAGAGCTTGTCGCGTTCCAGCAAAAATCATATGAACTGGCAAAGTCTGTTTGGGGCGCTCAAAGACTTGCGCAGGAACTTCAATCCAAACTTACTTTAATGAAACAAACAATAAACAATACGCCGGCGGCTTCATTCGCGTTATTAAAGAAAGTCGGCGATGTAGAAAACAAACTTGACGCAATCATCTTTGCATTTACTGGGAAACCGGGAAAAGCCAGCGCGGAAGAAATTACTCCGCAGCAAGTTCCTCTTTCATGGCGTTTGGATAAAATGATTTCGGTTCAATCTAATTCTACATCAAACGTAACCAAGAATCAAAAGGTTGCCTACGATGTTCTGCATGAGTCACTTCAACCGATACTGCAGCAATTAAAACAACTGCAAGATGTTGAAATAAAAAATCTTGAAACCGAAATGGAAAAAATCGGTGCGCCGTGGACACCGGGAAGAATCCCGGAGTTGAAATAAACAGATGGAAAAAGTTAACCGGATAACTTCCTTATTTACTATCCGCTACCCGATCATTCAAGCCGGAATGGTGTGGGTAAGCGGATGGAAATTAGCTTCAGCCGTTTCCAACAACGGCGGACTCGGACTCATCGGTGCCGGATCAATGAAGCCCGAATTGCTGAGAGAGCATATTCAAAAATGCAAGGCGGCTACTCAAAAACCATTCGGCGTGAACATTCCTCTTTTACGAAAAGATGTTGAAGAGTTAATCGCAGTGGTCAATGAGGAAGATGTGAATATTGTGTTTACCTCTGCGGGACATCCGGGAAGACATATCCAAAAACTGAAAGCAATAAATTGTAATGTTGTTCACGTGGTTGCCAATGTGAAGCAGGCACTCAAAGCGCAAGAAGTTGGATGTGACGCGATTGTTGGCGAAGGAGTTGAAGCGGGCGGACACAATGGCAGCGACGAGATTACAACTCTTTGTCTCATCCCGCAACTTGTGGATGCGGTAAAAATTCCTGTGATAGCTGCCGGAGGAATTGCCGACGGCAGACAGATCGCGGCTGTCTTTTGTCTCGGGGCCGAAGGAGTGCAAATCGGAACGCTCTTTGCGGCAACCGTTGAATCATCCGCTCATGAAAATTATAAACAAAAAGTCGTGCGCGCAGGTGACTCCGACACGCTTCTTGCATTCAGAAAACTTGCATTAATGAGAATGTTAAAAAACGATTTCGCAAAAAAAGCTCTTGAGGCGGAAGAGGCCGGTTTGTCAAAAGAAGAATTGCTTGAGTTTCTTGATCATAAAAGAGAGATGAAGGGAATCTTTGAAGGCGATGGAATTGAAGGTGCCATGGAAGCAGGACAAAGCGCCGGCTTGGTCGGAAATATCCTGACAGTTGAGCAAGTGTTTGATAAATTGTTGAGAGAATTTAAATCAGTAAAAATTTAGTGCTTCTCTCAGAAAAGACTTTTAAGAAAATAAGGAAAAGTACTTCGTAAAGCCGCTTCATGCGCTAAGGCAATTTTTATACCGATGAAGATGAGGATTATTCCTCCGATAATCTCAACCCACTTTCCAAATTTCTTTCCAATCCTGTTCCCGGTTGTTACCCCTACGAAAGAAAGCAGCGCGGTGATAATCCCGATAAGCGCCGCCGGTTGCCAAATAGGATACTTGAGCAGTGCCAGCCCAAATCCCACGGCAAGCGCGTCGATACTTGTTGCAACGGACAGAAGCACCAGCGACATTCCTCGAGAAGGATCGGATTTTTCTTTTTCACTTTTGTGACTATTTGCTTCAAGAACCATTCGCAAACCAATAAGCACTAACAGACCGAATGCTACCCAATGATCAAACGAGGCAATATACAATGCCACCGTACCTCCGAGATACCATCCGATAACGGGCATAAGAAATTGGAATAATCCGAAATGAAACGGTATCCGAAAATAATCGCGCCATGAGGTAACAACCACAAAAGTCCCCGAACTTAACGAGACTGCGAATGCGTCCATTGCCAAACTAACCGAAAGAAGTAACGTCTCCACTAATCCCATTTTGCAAGCAACTCTGTAATGTTTTAATTCAATGAATTCTTATCTAATTTTGGTATAAATTTAAGGAGAAATAATGAAAAAGATATTCGGAATTTTACCCATGTTCATCTTACTCAATGTTTTAAATTATGCCCAGCCTCAATTTCAAAATTTTTTAACCTATATCAATTCCATTTCGGACTCACTAAAAAAGGATGCTGTTATCGATAGCTTTATTACGGCTCACAAAGCTGACCGGATTCCGTTAGCGGAAAATCAGATCGCGGTTTTTCTTTACAAAGGAGGAAGTTTAAGCGTATCAATTGCGGGTGATTTTAACGGCTGGCAGCCGAACTACGAAATGAACAAAGTTCCGAAATCTAATTTTTTCTATTTCACAAGATCGTTTGAATCGAATGCGCGTCTCGACTATAAACTTGTGGTAACGGGAAACAATTGGATTCTCGATCCCCTTAATCCGCATACATGCATGGGCGGATACGGACCAAATTCCGAATTAGCAATGCCCGGTTATGTTCAACCTGAAGAGATACGTTACAATGCGGCTGTTCCTCACGGAACGGTTGAACAATTTTCATTGTACAGCAGCAATCTGGGAAGCTCATATCAAATAAAAGTTTATCTTCCGCATGATTATACTCCGGCCCAAAGCAAAAATTATCCAACGGTTTACTTCCAAGACGGATATGAATATATCGATCTTGCGGGAGCGGTAAACGTTCTTGATAATCTTATTGCATCAGATAAAATTGAAAAAGTGATCGCGGTGTTCGTTCGCCCGAACAACCGGAATAACGAGTATGCTTTTGGGTTGCGGACTGCCTACCGGCTTTTCTTTGTGAATGAACTTGTTCCGCACATCGATTCACTTTTCAAAACGGAACAAGCAGCCAGCAGGCGTTTGGTTTTGGGAGATTCGTACGGAGGGAATATTTCCGCTCTTATCTCTTATTATCATCCGGATGTTTTTGGCAACTGCGGACTTCATTCCGGCGCTTTTCAAGAAAACAATTACGAAGCCTACAACCTTTTCATTTCGTCTCCTAAAAAAGATGTAAAGTTTACGATGGTTTGGGGAACGTATGAACCGCTGTTTACCAACATGCGGCAGTTCAGAGATTTTCTCCAATCAACAAAGTATGATTTCAACTGGAGAGAATTACCGGAAGGACACAGTTGGGGATTGTGGCGCGCAAATATCGATTTTATGCTCGAATATATTTTCCCGTATGTTCCTGCTAAAACAGATGAAGGGATGAATCTTCCGAACAAATTTCAACTTCACCAAAACTACCCAAACCCTTTTAATCCGGAAACAACAATTCATTATGACCTCGCAAAAAGCGGCAAAGTCAGTTTAAAAGTTTTTGATTCGTTGGGGAAAGAAGTCGGTACACTTGTTGATGAAGAGCAGGCTGCGGGCGCTTATTCGGTGAACGTCACTATTGGTAAAAGTCTGCATCAAAGCGGCTCACTTTCTAGCGGAGTTTATCTTTACCGCATGAGCGTTTACGCTTCGGGGAGCGATCAAGTGCAAACAAAAAAGATGGTCATTTTAAAATAAAAAAAGCCGGCATCAGGCGGCCGGCTTTTAAAGGGTGCGGTGGTTATGCTTTGATAAGCATGAATCTGTCTTTTGAGGTCATTGAGATACCGCAGCGTTTTGGCGCTGCATTGTCATAAGTATTACCGCAAGTTGGACAAATATAATATTCGCTTGCAAGAGTTTTTTCTTTTTCGTTATTCAATTGTTCTAAAGCGTTTTTATAAAGAACAAGATGTTTTTGTTCGGTTTTATAAGCATAGCCGAATGAAATAGAAGCAAGGGTAACATTTCCTTCGTCCGAAGATTTAATAAATCCCGGATACATGGTTGCTACTTCGTATCCTTCCCCTTTTACAGCGTCTTCAAGATTTTCTTTCGTTGATTTAACTTCAAATTTCGGAGTTACTTTTGGTGCGGCGTCTCCGAGTTGTTCCAAAACCGCTGCATGATTTTTAGCGTGAATGCTTTCTGATTTTGAAGCTGCTTCAAACAAAGCGGCAACTTTTACAAATCCTTCTTTTTTAGCTTTCTTCGCGTAAGCGGCATACTTCGCGCTTGCGGTTGATTCACCTTCAAACGCTGCTTTCAAATTAGAAATAGTTTGTGCTTTTGCATCAAGCTTTACCGCGCTTGAATCGGTATAGGTAAACAGAACAAAGAAAAGAACGATAAATGAACTTACTGCTATTTTCATGGTTTCTCCATTATTTTATTATATAAGAATTACAAGGATTAATCTTCACCGGAAGATTCCGACGATCCGTTTGAATTAGTATCACCGATGCCAAAATTAAACTGCACACCTGCAGCATGCTTATAGACTAACTCACCGCCGTAAAATCCGGTTCTGGCAACAGCCATTACCGCTAAAAGAAAAAGAACGAACGAAACATATTTTAAATTGCCGCTGTACTTTTTGAAATAAACCAAAGCAATACGGGTGAGAGCTGCAACAACCGAAAGCCACAAAGCAAGCGTTGCCGCATCTTCGTGAACCTCGAGCGCATTTTTTAACTGCCCTGCTTCAGCCACTCCGTCGCCGGCAATATTTCCGGTAATGTACGCGGTAACCGCTCCAAGAGTTCCAAGAATAAGCAGAGAGAACGCGGCTTGAGAAAAAAACTCTTTTTTGAGGAACACCCCAACTACTTCCGCTAAAAATCCAACTATCAATAACGCAATCGGAAAATGTACGATCATCGGATGAAGATGGCTGGTATCTATCATAGAAACTCCTAAAATATTGTGATAAAACTTAGACGATTAGAGTTTAAAAGCTTCTAAAAGATCCCTTAAAAAAAGGTTAAATTTAATTTAAGGCAATGATTGCCGCGTGCGGGGAAAAAACGGAGATGCGATACCGTTAAAGAAAAGAAAAGCAGAGAACTACAAAACCTTGTGTTCTCTGCTCTTGTATTAATGATGAGATTGGAATAAACCGAGAACGTTTCCTTCGTTATCGTTGAGAAGAGCGTACCAGCCGAACACCGGAATAACTGTTTTCTCGCGGAAGATTTTTCCTCCGGCAGAAACAACTTTATCAAGCGTTCCTTCAATATCTTTTACATGAATGTGAAAGATTGTAGTATCGCCGCTGTTTACTTTTTTTACTTTTCTCAAACCGATGGTGATTCCTTCATGAGTATTGAAAAGGAGGTAGCCGTTTCCGAAGTCCTTCAATTCCCATGCAAATACTTTCTCGTAAAAATCTTTTGAAGCTTCCAAGTTTGTAGAAGGAATTTCTACATGCGCAATAAATTGATGAGCCATAAATTCATATCCGTTCTATAGTGAAAATTTTTCCGTTAAAAATTAAAGCATCCGAAGCTACTTTGCAAATATTCATCTACTCAATGTTTTGGTGCAGCGCTTTTTCTTTATCCATTTTGTTATAATCCAATTCCGAACCTAAAACACTGTGAGGAATAAGAAAGACTACCAACATTAAGAGCGCCGCAAACGAAATCCAGAATTTTTCCCTCTTCTGCCTAAAGACCATCACCGCCGCAATAATCCAGCCGATTAACGCAATAAGTGTTTTGTTATCGGTAAGATCAAACCCGAACGGCACGCCTGTCCAATACTCGCCGAACGCAAATTTTTGCACAATCGGTCCGCAGACAAATCCGCCGGCAAGCAAAAAGAGAAACGTGAAAAGCATATATTTCTTCGCTTTCACTTTATCCACAAACACTTCTATTCCGGTTCGGGTTGAAAAGAGCATGGCTGAGAACATAAAAAGCACATGGGGAATAAGAATCCAAAGCGGAACATCGCCTTTAAATCGTATCACCACAGGAGCGGCGGTAATGGATTTCTCTTTATCCCCTTTCTGCAGATTAACGCTGTACATCAGTTTGCCGGCAGAAGGCTGGGCGGGTAAGAAGGCAAAGAGTGAATCATTTCTTCTTGCCATGGCAAGTCTCGTCCAGGCGTCATCGGTTTTAAATCTTTTCCAAAGAACAAAACCGTTTATCGCTTTATCGGCAACGGCCAGTTTCACTTCCTGATCGGTATAGCCGGAATGACTCCGGTCCAGTTTATACTTGATCAGTTGGTTTTCAAAGGTCACTGTTCCGTTTTGCGGATAGGTGGGTCCGGTTACGCGCTGATAATAAGCCGAAGCTATGGTTACCACAAACGCCAATATCCAAAGCAGGGTACTTTTCTTCATATGCTACTCTTTTATTTTGAATAGATAAATTATTCTTTCGTTTCAACCAAGGTATAGCTGTGAGTTACCTTCGCAGCTTTCTCGAGCATTTTTGTCACCGAGCAATACTTTGTTTGAGAAAGCTCAATCGCTTTTTCGATTGCTTCCTTCGGAAGATTTTTTCCGGTGAAGACATACTCGATATGAATTTTTGTAAACACCTGCGGATGCTCGTCGGCAACTTCCGAAGTGATATTCATTTCAAATCCTTCAAGATTAATTTTTTTCTTACCAAGGATTGAAGCCACATCACTGCCGGTGCAGCCTCCCAATCCCAATAATAATAATTCTTTCGGGCGGATACCCGCGTTGCTACCGCCGAACTCTTCCGGGCCGTCCATCGTTATCCAATGGTTCGAATCGGTTTTACCGACGAACGTAATTCCTTTAACCTGTTTTACTAAAGCTTTTTTTGTTGCCATAACACTACCTATTTTATTGTTACAAATTTATTGCTCTGTTGTCAAACAACAAAGTTTCTGTGAATTTACTTTTATTGGATTCAATTGTTTTTAAAACGCTTCAAAAGAAATGAGAAATTATGAACCTTGATGGAATGTCCGCCGTAATTACCGGAGGTGCAATGGGGATAGGACTTGCAACCTGCAAGCGGCTTGTAAAAGAAGGAGTGTCGGTAACGCTTTGGGATATGAACAGCGGGGCGCTCGCTTCCGCCAAAGAGGAACTAAAACCACTTAACGGAAAAGTGTTTTTTCACCAATGCGATGTAACCGATAAAAATCGTGTGTACGAATTAGCCAAAACAGCTCAACAAGAAATGGGAAAAGTGGATATCCTTATCAACAATGCGGGAGTTGTCTACGGAGGTGAAATTCTTGAGCGGAGTGATGAAGAATGGGAAAAAACCATTGACGTAAATCTTACGGCGCTTATCTATACAATCCGCGCCTTCCTTCCGCGGATGTATGAACGTAATCTCGGACGCATCATAAATATTTCTTCCGCTTCGGCAACGCTTGGAGTTCCAGGGTTGGCGGTGTACACGGCAACAAAATGGGCTGTGTGGGGTTTAACCGAATCGCTGCGCTTTGAAGCGTATAACAACGGAAAAAACGGAGTAAAATATTCTTCAATTCATCCAAGCTATATCGCGCAGGGATTATTCCACGGCGCAAAACTCGGATTTCCCGGAAGTTTAATCGTTCCGCTTTTAAAAGATCACGATGTAATAGCAAAGACGATTGTTGATTCGGCAATTAAAAAAGGAAGATATTCTCCTAAGCGTCCCGTTACGGTAAATCTTAATCCGCGGCTGCGCGGGCTTCTCCCCGATTCATGGTTTCAGAAACTGATGATCATTATGGGCATTCCGCAAAGCATGAAAACGTGGACGGGAAGAAAATAGATCTTACGTTACTTTAAGGAATTAGAACTCGCTTCAAAACCAGGAATCTAGATTACCGAAGTTTTGAAAGAATATCTTTAGCGCTTTCGTGGTTCGCTCCTTCTTCGGAACCCACTGCTTGATAAAATTCACATTGCATACAATTTGCAAGTTTAGCGGCAAAGGTGCCTTGCACTTTACCGCCGCATAACGTACCGGTAATAGCCCAGCACGCCCTTCCGCCGTTAACTCCATGGTTAATGCCGTTCACGCGTTTTTCAATTGACGCGGAACAGATACCAAGTTCCAATGCTTTTTGTCCCCCCGGTTCTCTACCGCATTTTTTATACTGCCAGCAATTCATCGTTGCCATAGGACTCTCCTTTTTGTTTTTATTATCGGAACCGGTAAAAAAATTGTTGATACGGAGTGAACCCGGCTCCCTTCGTTTCAAAGAAAGAATTGAGTAATTTTGCCGGAAAGACGCAAAAGGTATTCTTATGACTTCAGAGTTTAAGCAAAGCGAACCGTTTACCAGGTCGGTTAATCCCGCCACCGGAGAAGAAATAGGACAAACCGGGGAGAACCCTGTTGAAGAACTTTCGCAAGCGGTACAACGGGCAAAACTTGCTCAAGAAATTTGGGAGAAAAAAAGTTTTACCGAACGGAAGGGGCATCTTCTAAAAATTAGAGATTACCTAGCTTCCCACGCCGATGAGCTTTCGGAAATTATTTCAAAAGATTCAGGGAAAACCAGAGTTGACGCGATCAGCACAGAAGTTCTCGCTTCGGCAATGGCTATCACCTACTACGCAAAAAACGGCGCTAAAGTTTTGCGAAGAAAGAAACTGAGCGGCGGGAGTATTCTTACCATCAATAAACGTTCGTATGTTGACCGCGTTCCGTACGGTGTAATTGGAATTATTAGTCCGTGGAATTATCCATTCGCAATTCCCTTTCACGAAGTTTCTATGGCGCTCATCGCGGGAAACGCCGTAATTCTGAAAACTGCAACGCAAACGCTTGAAGTTGGCAAAGCGCTTACTGCTTGTATTGATGCGGCTGAACTTCCGCAAGGACTTTTTCAATTTGTGAATATTCCGGGGAAAATTGCGGGAGACGCTTTTATAGAATCGGGAATTGATAAACTTTTTTTCACCGGTTCTGTTCCCGTAGGCAAACAATTGATGAAGAAGGCAAGCGAAAAACTTCTTCCTATTTCACTTGAACTTGGCGGCAACGATCCGATGATTGTCTGCAAAGACGCGAATCTTTACCGCGCGGTCAGCGGCGCAATATGGGCAGGGTATTCAAACGCGGGGCAATCGTGCGCGGGAGTTGAACGCGTTTATGTTGATGAAAAAATTTATCCGCAATTTGTTTCCCTGCTCAAACAGAAATTAAACCAAATGCAGGTAGGGGCGGATACTTCATTTAATGTCGCGGTTGGTTCTCTCACTACGGAAAATCAATTGCACACGGTGCAGAGACATGTGGCAGACGCTGAATCTAAAGGGGCTTCTGTGTATAAAGCGGACACCGTGCAAAAAGAGGCGCACGGTTTGTTTCATCCTCTTACGGTTATTGAAAACGCAACCACTCAAATGGATGTGCAGCGTGAAGAGACGTTCGGTCCTGTTGTTACGGTTACAAAATTTTCAACGCTTGATGAAGCAATAACCATGGCAAATGATTCTACGCTCGGCTTAACGGCTTCCGTATGGACGACCGACAAAAAACTTGCGCATCAGATTGCCTCAAAGCTGGAAGTCGGCTCGGTGATGATCAACGACCATTTGATGAGCCACGGACTTGCGGAGACTCCCTGGGGCGGCTGGAAAGAATCGGGTTACGGAAGAACGCACGGCTATCTTGGATTAGAAGCGATGACACAACCGCGGGTTGTAATTGATGATTGGCTTCCCGGTTTACAGAAAAATATGTGGTGGCATCCGCACAGCAAACAAGTGTATGAGGGATTAAAAGGGGGAATTCATTTCCTGTATTCGAAAAACATTTCTCTCCGCTTGAGCGGCGCGGTAAATCTTGTAAAAGTTTTTCTCAGAAGTTTTAGGAAAGATTAACTAAAGAACGGAACGCAGAGTAATTATGATTGTTTCCGACCGATACTCATCAGAATCGATCACAACCACGCTGCGCACCATTACCTCAAATTATTTTTTCACTTTCCATTCATTAAAAAAGGTCAGAAGTTTTTCGCGGTCATACGATTTTTCTTTTTCGAGGTCACCGGTATTTTTGGAAAGAAGGAGTGTTCCGTCATTTCCCAAAACGAAATAATGAGGATAGCCGGCAACTTTTGGATACTTGTTCAGCACGGCTTCGTTTTTATTTTCTTTGCTGTAATTTACTTTCACGACAACAAAATTAGCGTTCAGTGTGGAATCGATTTCATGGTCGGCCAAAATAAATTCGTCAAGCCGGTGGCACCAGATGCACCATTCACCGCCAACATCAAGCAAGACTCTTTTGTTTTCCTTTGCCGCAAGATGAACGCCGTAGTCAATTGTTTTTGCCGCGTCCACGGTTGGGTCAAATTTCTCCCGCTCTTTCTGTTGTGCCGGCAGTGAAATCAGAAAAGCAAAAACCATCAACATTACAAGATTTCGAAATTGTTTCATGCCAACTCCAATTAATTTTCTGCAAAAATATTTTTTACCAAAATAAACTCATCATCGGTGAGCGGTTTATTCATTGCCGATAAATTCACTTTTACCTGCTGAAGATTTCTGAATCCCGGTATTACCGCGCCGACCACTTTATATTTTAAAAGATATTGCAGCGCAACCCGCGCCAACTCTTCCACCGACGATCCGAAATGCTGTTTCAGTTTTTCAATCTTCGGTTCAATCCGTTCTAAATTTTCTCTTGAAAATTTTTGAGCACCGTTCCGGTGATCGCCGGCTTCAAATTGCGGCGGATTATTCTTGTTGTACTTTCCGAGGAGTAACCCTTGCGCAAGAGGACTGAACGCAACAAACGACATGCGACAGTCTTCCAATAATTTTCTTGTGGGTGTTCCATCGGCAATAAAATTATCATCCATAATGTGTGCCCAGCTTTGCAGCGCATCGGGTTTTACCCGCGGAACAAGTTTTTGAAAATCGTTATGCGAGTAAGCCGATTGCCCGATGAAACGGATTTTTCCTTCTTCTTTCAAGCGGTATATCATTTCGATCGCGTCGTCAACGTATTCATCATGCTCACCAAAATAGCCGTGATGAAAATAGTAGAGATCGATATACTCCCGGTTCAAGTTAACAAGCGATTGTTCGCATTGGTGTTTAATGTGCTGCGGTTCGTAAACGTTTGCCGCGGTTCCGGGAAACCAGCCGACTTTTGTGGCAATAGTAACATCGTTAGTTCTTTTGCCAAGAATTTTTGCCAGCATTCTTTCCGCCCGACCGTTGCCGTACACATCGGCGTTATCAAAATGATTAACGCCCTGTTCAAGTGCGTAATTAACCGCTTCGGCGGCTTCATGTTCATTAACATTTGCCCAGCCGTTCGGCTGCCCGTTCACCCAATTAAGTCCGCCGAGTGTCCAGCATCCGAGGGAGATTTCGGAAATAGAAATTCCGGTTTTTCCAAGTTCTCTGTAGTGCATAAAGCTCCTTTGAAGTTACGTTATTCAAATTTACTAAATCCTTCATGAATTAAATCGAAAAGTTTTTAGTAAATTTCAAATAAAAACTTTATGAAAATAGTATACCTTGTGCGGCACGCAAAATCGAGCTGGGAAAGCGGAGTAAAACACGACATAGACCGCCCGTTGAATACCCGGGGGATTCGCAGCGCCGATTTAATGTCGAAACATTTTGCGGAAAAAAAATTAACGATAGAGAAAATAGTCAGTAGTCCCGCTAAGCGTGCGCTTACCACAGCTAAAACGTTTGCCGCTGCTTTAAAAATTACTGAATCGGAAATTCTCATTAACGAAAATATTTACGAAGCGGCGCGTAAAACGCTGCACGATGTGATTAACTCCTTTGATGATTCATTTTCATCGGTGATGATGTTCGGACACAATCCGGGGTTAACTCTTCTTGCAAATTCCTTTGGCGCCACCATTGACAGTTTACCGACCTGCGCAATTACCGCGTTTGAGTTCGATGTTGAAAAATGGAAGGATGTAGAAAAAGGAAAACTCCTTTTCTATGATTACCCGAAAAAATATAAAATAGATGATTGATCCCGGTTTATCCGGCAGTTTCGATTTTATGCGTCGGGGAAATTAACCGTTGATATTTTTTATCTCTTCAACTTTATTTCGTTTGTAATCGGAAACACCGACAACCAGTCCGGCGGTAACAACTACCGCGCTGATCATTTGGTAAATGGTAACATCTTTTCCAAACAAAACCATGATAAAGGGAAGGAACGCCAGCCACACATTGGTGTACGGAACCCAAAGATGTGCTGAAAATTTTGAGAGCTTGAAAAATCCGAAGCTGTAAATATATCCGGTTAAGCCGGCGGCAATTACGAAAAGAATCGGCAGCCAGTTATCAGGAAAAATTTTCCCGTCGAATAACGAAAAGAATCGGTGATACTCTACCGAGATAAAAATCTTTTCAATTTTCTTTTCAACTTCTTCAGGAATATTTTTTTCTAATTGATATTCGTTTTCTCCTTTTGTGTAATGTGAAAGGAGAAAAGACTGTGTTGCCGAATCGACTTTTGCCAGCACCCGTGAATCAAATTTTTGCACCGGGACATTTTCCGGGACATTAACATTCAGCGCGCTCCCGATTATCGGGAAAAGAAAGAGTGCTGAAGTTATAAAAGCCATCTTCCAAATTTCTCTCCATACCACCAGCGCATTCGGTCCAACACCCTTGAAGGCTGTTTGCACGGTTTTGTTGTTTAAAATTTGCTGCGAACCAAGACAAAGATTGATAATAACAATCCAAAGAACTGCCGTTGAGTCGAGTGTTTGCCCTGAATGAAATCCGTCAAGGAAAATTCCCGGCAGATACGGAATCGCCAAACCGAACACCACCAGAAGCACGCCGATCCAGTGTTCTCTTCGTATTGTCGCGTTAAAGACAAGTTTGCCGAAGAAGGGAAGGAATGCAAGGTAGACATTCACATACGGAGCGAAAAGATGTGGAGAATAGTAGCGGGGGAGGTAAAAGAATCCGATATTTTCGATTACTCCGGTAAAGGCGCAGATAGTTATCGTTATCATGGAGAGTGTGCCCGGCCAAAGGTATTTCAGTTTCTTCCCTCGTGCAACTTCAATGGCAACCGCTATAGCCGCCCAGAGAAGTTTTGAAACTTCACGCCACCAGGTCATAACACCGGGAGAAACACCGACTTGTTTGTCGCCGACAAACTCAGGTTGGTTTCCCATCCAGTTTAGAATGTACTGTCCCCCCAATCCCCCATTAATAATCATCACCCACAAGAACAATAAAACCAATTCCATTCTGTCTCCACTATCTACATGGATAATTCAAAATTTCGCGGGGGGTTAACTTACTTCATTTTCATGTAGGAAGCAAAATAAATTAAATATTTTCACGCTGCTTTCGGTTGAACAAGCATGAATCCTTGGAGATTCAAAGAACGTTTCATCCTTTATTTGTGCAAGTGGAAAGCGGTTTCTCATAGAGCGAAACTTTTTTTCCTTATATTTGCAAGTAATTATTGATTAATCTTGAGAAGAGCATGGATTCCCAACAAAGCTTTGAAATTCCGAAAGCCTATAATTCAGCATCAGCGGAAGAAAAATGGTTTTCGTATTGGTTAAAGCATAACATCTTTCATTCCGAAGTTGACAACACAAAAGAACCTTACACGATAGTTATTCCTCCACCGAATATTACCGGCATGTTAACGATGGGACACATTTTGAACAACACGCTTCAGGATGTTCTCATCAGACAAAAACGGATGCAAGGATATAACGCATGCTGGGTGCCGGGAACCGACCATGCCTCAATTGCTACCGAAGCAAAAGTTACTAAATATTTAAAAGATGAAGGCATAGACAAATACGCTATCGGGCGTGAAGAATTTTTAAAATACTGCCAGGAATGGAAAACCAAATACGGCGGAATCATCATTCAGCAATTAAAAAAACTTGGTGTAAGCTGCGATTGGGAACGCGAACGCTTTACCATGGATGACCATTATTATCAGGAAGTGGTGAAAGCATTTGTAAAACTTTATCACGATGGAAAAATCTACCGCGGCAACCGGCTGGTAAACTGGTGTCCGGTTTCGAAATCCGCGATCAGCGACGAAGAAGTAAACTACAAAACCGTAAACGGAAACATCTGGTATTTTAAATATCCGGTAAAAGATTCGGACACCTTCATCACCGTTGCAACAACCCGACCTGAAACAATGCTCGGCGATACCGGTATTGCGGTTAATCCGTCCGATAAAAGATACAAAGAATTAGTAGGCAAAATAGTTATCCTTCCTTTAGTTAATAAAGAGATTCCTGTAATTGCAGACCATTACGTAGAAAAAGAATTTGGAACCGGTGCGGTTAAAGTTACTCCCGCTCATGATTTTAATGATTACCTGATGGGGCAGCGGCATAATCTTGATTTGATAAACATCTTCAACCCGGACGCTACGACGAACGAAAATGTTCCGAAAGAATTTCAACATCTCGACCGTTACGACGCGCGCAAATTGGTCGTGAAGAAAATGGAAGCATTGGGATTGGTTGAAAAGATTGAGCCCTATCAAACGAATATTGGCTACTCCGAACGAGGCGGCGTACCGATTGAACCATACCTTTCCGAACAATGGTTCATGAAAATGGATGAACTAGCAAAACCCGCGCTTGATGTCGTTCGTGAAGGGAAAGTAAAATTTCATCCGGAACATTGGGTAAAAACCTATGAACATTGGATGGATAACATAAAAGATTGGTGTATCTCCCGCCAACTTTGGTGGGGACACCGCATTCCCGTTTGGTACTGCGTTGGTGATGATCATTGCTGTCTTGAATGCAAAGAACCAATCGTCTCGGCAACGAAACCGGAGAAATGCCCTCACTGCGACAGTACGAATCTGCGTCAAGATACGGACGTACTCGACACCTGGGCATCGAGCTGGTTGTGGGCGCATGAAGTCTTTAAAACCGAAGAAGAAAAAGTTTATTACTATCCCACCAACACGTTGATCACTGCGCCGGATATTATTTTCTTTTGGGTTGCAAGAATGATTATGGCGGGGTTGTTCTTTCAAAAAGAAATTCCTTTCAGCGATGTTTACTTCACCAGTATCATTCGCGATTTGCAGGGAAGAAAAATGAGCAAATCGCTCGGCAACTCCCCCGACCCGCTTGATGTAATTGCCGAATACGGTGCGGACGCACTCCGCTTCACCGTAATTTATCTTGCACCGCTGGGACAAGATGTTCTCTTTGCGACAGAGAAATGTGAGATAGGAAGAAATTTTGCAAACAAGATTTGGAACGCCGGAAGGTTTTTGTTGATGAATGCGCAAACCATCCCGGTAAACAAAAATCTTGCTGCCAAGCATATGGATGTTGTTGATGAATGGATCGCCTCCCGCTTTCATCAAACCATGGTAGATTTAAACCGGGCAATGGACAAATTTGAATTCAACAACGCTTCAAAAATTTTATACAGTTTTGTCTGGAATGATTTCTGTGATTGGTATATAGAGCTATCAAAATCGAAATTCTATGCCGATGATGAAGAAGTAAAATCGGCGGCATTAACCAGAGCCATCTCCTTGTTTGAAAACCTCTTGAAAATCGTTCATCCGTTTATGCCGTTTGTAACAGAAGAGTTGTGGCAGTTAATTGAACAGCGAAGCGACGGAGAAAGCATTTCTACTGCCGATTATCCTGCAGAAGATAAATCGCAGATAAAGCAGGCTATTGAAGATGAAATGAACTTTCTGCAAGAGGTGGTTACCGCCATTCGCACAATCCGCAGCGAAATGAATATTGCCCCGTCAAAACCGATTTCGGTTTATCTAAAAACGAATCTGAATCTTTCCGACAGCATCAACTACTTTAAGAAACTGACGCGTGCGGAAGAAGTGGTACTAGGAAGCGATATCGTAAAGCCGGAAAAGGCAACAGCCGCGGTAGTAAAAAATTGCGAAATTTATATTCCGCTTGAAGGTTTGATTGACGCTGCAGCCGAGCGTGAAAAACTTCAGAAAGATATTTCGCGTCTTGAAGGCAGTATCGCCGGAGTGGAGAAAAAATTATCGAACGAAAGTTTTGTGAAAAACGCTCCCGTTGAAATTGTTGCTAAAGAGAGAGCCAAACTTGAAGATTGGAAAAGTAAGTTGAGTAAATTGCACGAACTGCTTGCAAACCTTTAACGGAGAAAAAAATGATGACGAAAAATCAATGGCTTCTGCCCGCTTCCATACTGGGGATTTCGTTTTTACTGGGAACACTTTTTATCAGCGGCACGTGGCGGCATATCAGCAAAGCAAATCAAACGATTACCGTAACCGGTTCGGCTAAAAAAGAAATCATTTCCGATTTCGGAATTTTGCGGGGCACCATTTCCGTTCATGCGGGAACAGGAAAAGAAGCCTTCCACGAACTTGAAAAAGAAAAGCCGGTTTTCCTCCGCTATCTTTCGCAAAAAGGATTTTCAGGCGACGCGATTAATCTCTTTCCTGTTATGAATTATCCTATCTACGAATTGAACGCGCAGGGAATGCAGACAAGCAATATTCTCGGGTACGTTTTTTCTCAGCGGATTGAAATTCAATCGAAGGATGTAAATAAAATCAAAGATCTTTCGCTTGAGATAAGTGCTGTGGTTGATCTCGGAGTTAATTTCTCCGTAGAGCAGCCGGAATTTCACTACTCGAAAATGGCCGAAATAAAAATTGAAATACAAGCGCTTGCAGCAAGAGACGCGATGGTTCGTGCGCAAAAAATTGCCGAAGCGACTGATGGAGACCTTGGAACAATGAGAAATGCCCGGATGGGAGTTTTGCAAATCACTCCTAAGAATTCAAACATGGTATCCGATTACGGCGTGAATGATTTGAGCTCCATTGAGAAGGAAATTATCGCAGTGGTAAATGCTTCTTTTGAAATAAAGTAATAAAGCAAACTTCGCAAGCCGCTAAATTTTTTCATTAAATCTTTGGAGCAAAAAGTGTAACTTTCAGTAGTAAAAAAACTCCTGAGGAATCAATGAAATACTTTTCTTTAATATTCTTAGTCTTTACAACTATGCTTTTACCACAGCAAAAACATGCCTTAACGTTTGAAGATGTTTGGGGAATGAAACGCATCGGCAAAGTTGAACTTTCCCCCGACGCTAAAACACTCGCCTTCACGGTTTCAACCTATTCAATTGAAGCCAACAAAGGAAACACTGATATTTATTTGGCCGAAGCCGATGGCCAGCATGTTCGTCCATTTAAAAACAGTGAGAAAAACGAAAGCAATCCAAAGTTCTCTCCGGATGGCAAATCTATTGCTTACACGTATGAGAACCAGATCTGGCTTGCAACTCTTGACGGTTCTTCGGCACAAAAACTCACCGACCTTTCAACCGGAGCATCGGGAATTGTTTGGGCAAGCGATGGTAAACATTTATTGTTTGTTTCTTCCGTCTATCCAGATTGCCTCACCGATGAATGCAACAAAGCAAGAGACAAAGAAAAAGAAGAAAGCAAAGTTAAAGCCGGCATCTTTACCGAATTGATGTACCGCCACTGGGATGAATGGCGCGGAGAAAAAAGAAGTCATCTTTTCCTTTTAAATATTGAAACGAAAGAAGCTACTGACCTGACCTTAACAAGTACGCATGATGTTCCCCCGATTGCACTTGGTTCCGACAAAGATTATTCCTTCTCTCCGGACGGCAGCGAAATTGCGTTTACCATGAATCCGGATAAAGTTGTTGCCACGAGTACCAACAACGATATTTTCATTCTCGCGATTAAAGACATTATCCCCGGAAAAGCCACTCCATTTAAAAAGATTTCGCTAAGTCCGGGGAACGATTGTCAACCAATTTATTCTCCCGACGGAAACTACATCGCCTACACCTCAATGGCGCGGGGCGGTTTTGAAGCTGACAAATCGCGGTTACTGCTGTTCAACCGTGCATCGGGTGAAACAAAAGTATTGACTGATAAGATTGATTTATCGGTCGCAGAGTTTGTGTGGGCGCCGGATGCCAAATCAATTTATTTCCTTGCGGAAAATGAAATCTACACTTCCCTCTATAAGCTTGACGTTGCGTCTCAGAAATTAACATTGTTGCAAAAAGAAGGAGACAATAAAAATCTTATCCTCTCTTCAGATGGCAGGAAACTCTTCTTCGCAATGCAGAAAACAAATCTTCCTTATGAAATTTTCTCACTCGCAACAGATGGAACCGGATTAAAACAATTAACATTTTTAAATAAAGACCGGTTAGCCTCCATCGAAATGAACCCGCTTGAAACATTTTGGAGCAAAGGGAAAGACGGGGCAAACGTTCAGTCGATACTTGTAAAACCTCCTTTCTTTGACCCGGCAAAAAAATATCCGATGATCTTTTTAATCCATGGCGGACCACAGGGACACTGGTCGGATGATTTTCACTACCGTTGGAACCTCCAATATTTTGCTTCGAAAGGATATGTGGTTGTTGCAACCAATCCGCGCGGCAGTACAGGCTACGGACAAAAATTTGTTGATGAAATCAGCGGCGATTGGGGTGGTAAACCCTATACCGATCTCATGAACGCTTATGACTATGCCCTAAAACATTTTTCATTTATCGATGCGAAAAATACATTTGCTGCCGGAGCCTCGTACGGCGGATACATGATTAATTGGGTGGCGGGACACACCAACCGTTTTAACGCACTTGTTTCTCACGACGGAATGTATAATACGGAAAGCGCATGGGGAACCACTGAAGAACTGTGGTTTAATGAATGGGAATTTAAAGGAACCCCATTTCAAAACAGAAAACTTTACGAAAAATTTTCTCCCAGCAGATATATTCAAAATTGCAAAACCCCGATGCTTGTTATTCACAGCGCAAATGACTTTCGACTTTCGGAAGAACAAGCATTCCAGCTTTTTACGGCATTACAGAGATTAGGTGTCGAAAGTAAATTTTTGTACTTCCCTGATGAATCGCACTGGGTGTTGAAACCGCAAAACGCACAGCTTTGGTGGAAGACGGTTTTCGATTGGTTTGAAACTCATAAAAAATAATTAAAAGAAAGCAGAGCCGAACAATGGATGAGCAAAAATTAAAATGGCACGACATTCATTATGAAGACGAAGAACAAGTATATAATGAAGATAAAGTAAAAAACGATATCAAATACGTTGACGAAAATCTTTGGATAAAACTTGAACGCGTCGGAAAGAAAATTTCCTTCGCAAGAGATATCATGGCGTTGTATCGCTACATGAAAGACAAATACGTTTCATGGCACCGCAAAGCGATTGTTGTTGCAGCCCTCATCTATTTCATTTCACCTATTGATGCCATTCCCGATATAACTCCGCTTATCGGCTACCTTGATGATCTCGGTGTGATTACCGCTTTGTTGAAATATCTCGGCAGTGAACTTATCCCCTATTACGAGAAATAACAATGAACTTCACCGTTAAAAAAAGTGAAATTCTTTTTAGAGGAAAAGTTTTTGACCTGCAAGTAGATGAGATTGAATACGAAAGCGGAAATAAAGGTGTACGTGAAACCGCTATTCACCAGGGAGGTGCCGTTGTTGTTGCCCTCACGAAAGAATACAAATTAGTTTTCGTAAATCAATTCCGCTATCCATTTCAAAAATTTATGCTGGAGCTTCCCGCCGGTAAACTTGAGAAAAACGAAGACCCCCAAACGTGTGCCTTGCGAGAATTGACAGAGGAGACCGGATATGTTGCGCAGAAAATCTCAAAACTTGGAGCAATAACAACAACTCCAGGATTTTGTACCGAAGTTCTGCACATTTATTTAGCGGAAGATTTAACTCCGGGGAATCACGCACGTGAAGAAGGCGAACATGGCATGGAAATTCATGAATTCACTTTAAAAGAAATTGACGACAAAATTATGAACGGAGAAATCTACGACGCAAAAACGCTCTCCGGTATAATGCTGGCAAAGCTCCGTTTGACAGGTGAAAAATAATAGTTACGTGAATGCTGAAATCGCTTTACATAAAAGATTACGCACTACTCGAACAAATCTCCGTTGAGTTTGAACGAGGACTGAATATTATCACCGGAGAAACCGGCGCGGGAAAATCCATTCTTATTGATGCGATGAGCCTGCTGCTCGGTGAGCGCGCATCAAATGATGTTATTCGAAAAGGAGCCGAGAAAGCAATTGTCGAAGGAATTTTTTCGATAGAGGAAAATGCGAAAGTAAAAACACTCCTCGAGCAAAATGAAATCGACGCGAATGAAGAATTAATCGTCCGCAGAGAGCTTTCGATGAAAGGTTCCAACCGGTGCTTTCTGAATGATACTCCCGTTCCCCTTACCGTTATAAAAGAAGCAGGCAACCTTCTTGTTGATTTGCACGGACAACACGAGCATCAATCGCTCCTCCGCACAGAAACTCACATCGAATTCCTTGATGAGTTCGGAAATCTTGACGACGCCTTAGCAGCTTATAAAGTTGAGTATACCCGCTACCACGACTTACAAAATGAGTTGAACGAGTTACGTTCAAAAGAAAATCTTTTAAAAGAAAAGAAAGACCTTTACTCATTCCAGCGAAAAGAAATTGATGCGATTTCTCCGGTTGAAGGAGAAGATGAATCAATCGCGTCCGAATTGCACATCCTTGAAAACGCCGAACAACTCCTTGAATTGACCAACGAAATTCATCAGCAATTATACGATTCGGAAAAATCCGTATACGATTCGTTAATTGATGTTCAGCATAAAATAAATTCGCTTGCAAAGATTGACAAATCTTTTTCGGAAACATCCGGCGAGCTGCAGTCGGTAATTGCTGTTATTAACGACGTAACAGAAAGCATCCGCAAGTACAGCGCACAAATTGAACTGGAACCGGAAAAATTGGAAGGGATGCGGGCGAGATTTCAAGCCATCAATCTCTTAAAGAAAAAATACGGCGGCACACTTGAATCGCTCCTCGAATATCATAAAAAAATTGTTTCTGAAATAACCCTGGCGGAATCCTTTGAGGAGGAGATTGAAAAATTTGAGAAGAGCATTCAAAGACAAAGAGAAGTGCTTACAACTCACGCGGCAGCTCTTTCGAAGAAAAGAGTAGAGCTTTCGAAAATTGTTTCGAAAGAAGTGAAAGAAGTTTTACAGGAACTCGGCATTCCGCAATCAGTCTTCGAAGTAAAAATAATCAGAAGTACCGGCGGGCAGAACGGCTCATCAATACGCTTTAATCAACGCGGGTATGATGACGTTGAATTTTTTATCTCCACCAATGCGGGAGAAGACGCGAAGCCGTTAAGCAAGGTTGCTTCCGGCGGCGAAATATCGAGAATTATGCTTGCGTTAAAAACCATTCTCGCAAAAAATGATAAACTGCCGCTCCTAATTTTCGATGAAATTGATACCGGCATCAGCGGACGCATTTCACAAAAAGTCGGTATCGCGTTAAAAAATCTTGCCGCCTTTCATCAAGTAATTTCCATAACTCATCAACCGCAAATTGCTGCACTTGCGGATGCTCATTACTCGGTTGAAAAGAAAAATGTGAACAAACGAGTTGTGAGTTCAATTGAAAAATTAAATGACGGGGAACGAACTCGCGAAGTAGCAAAACTGCTGAGCGGAGAGGTTATTACAGAAACCAGTTTACAAACTGCCAAAGAATTAATGAGTATTCAAAAGTAGAAAGGGGACTTATGAAAGCTTACGAATACCACATGCAAGTAGATCAACACGGCAAACTTGTGTTGCCAGACCAGCTTAAAACCATACTTCCTAAAAATGAAATTGTACGAGCGCTGTTTTTAATTGAGGAAGCAAAAGATAAAAAAATCAAATCGATTACATCAGACGTTAGTGAGCAGGAATATTCTTATTCACTGCTGCAAAATGACGAAGCGGTTTACGACGACTTCTAAAACAATACCGCTTTCTGTATACGGCATTTTTCTCCAAGGTAGTAGTATCGCGTGAAAGAAGCGTCTCTTTATATTCATATTCCGTTTTGCGAACATAAATGTATCTATTGCGATTTCTACTCGATTATTACGAGCGAGAGAATCGAGGAATACCTTGAGCATGTAAAACGGGAGATATCTTTTCGTGCAAATTCCCTTGCGGCGGAGAGAGAAATTAATACGATTTTTTTCGGCGGCGGAACTCCGTCTCTTCTTGAACCACAACAAATTGATGACCTCCTTCTCCATTTTCATAAGTCATTCACAGTTTCGAAGCAGGCAGAATTCACGCTTGAAACAAATCCGGGAACAGTTGACAAGGGAAAGTTAAGTGAATTCCGTTCAGCCGGAATTAACCGGCTTAGCGTAGGCATTCAAACCTTTGATGATGAAGAACTAAACTTTCTTACGCGCATTCATAACAAACAGACCGCAATAGATACTGTTGTCGCCGCACATGAAGCAGGCTTTTCGAATATTAACATTGACCTTATTTTCAATCTTCCAAAACAAACAAAAGAAAAGTGGTTGAGCAATTTAGAAACAGCAGTCTCGCTTCCGATTACTCATCTTTCTGCCTATAGCTTAATTCTTGAGCGGGGTACCATTTTGAACAAACTCGTGCTTGATAAGAAAGTCGTTTTACAGGATGACGATTACGATGCGGAGTTGTACGAAAAAACTATTGAGTTTTTAACTTCACATAATTTTAAACAGTACGAAGTTTCAAATTTTGCTTTAAGCGGTTACGAATGCAAACACAATCTTGCTTATTGGAGACATAACGAATACGTTGGTTTTGGAACTTCGGCGCATTCCTTTCTAAAAAACAAACGGTGGTGGAATTATTCTCCGCTTCATTTATACATAAATTCCGTGGCGCAATACGGGCATGCGCTTGTTGGTGAAGAAACACTTGATGACACCCAACTGCTTGAAGAATATGTAATGCTCGCGCTCAGAAGCAGCGGGTTGTCCGTAGTTGAATTAATTTCAAAATTTGGCAAGGAGTGGTTTGAAAAAAGAAAGGCACTCTTTGACGAATACCTGCGAAATGAATTTATGAAAAGAACTGCTCATACTATTTCTTTAACAAAGAAAGGCTACGCGGTTTGCGATGAACTTATCGCAAGTCTTATTGCTTGAAAGAAGCAATATCCTTTTTTGAACTTTTTGAAATCCACATCTCAAGCAATGCACATAACAAGGCAAAAAGAAGAAAATACTTCCAAAGTTCAGTTCCGAACCGAGCCTGTTTTATTTTCAATTCCGGATTTTCATCCTTTTGAATAAACGTGAGTTGCGAGGCTGATTTTACAGCATTGAAGTAATCTTTTAGTTCTTCCTCGTTTGCATCTTTTGGATTTGATTCCTTTGGATTATTATTCACCGTAAAAACATCGGTTGTCTTTGTAACGGTAGAGAAATAATAAATTCCGGGTTTGTCGGCGTGCTGGTAGAGAAAGGAATTCATTTTATCATCTATCGAGTAGTACTCTTTCCCGCTTCCCGGTTTCGTCACGGTGATTTGACTTCCCGAATTTTCTTTTACCGGAACATTCAAATAATCGCCGGTAATTTTTTCTTCCCCATTTTTTTGAAGAGACGATAAGTAGAGGACTGATTCGTACAGCAAAGGGGCAAAGACTCCCTTTACAGGAAAATTTGTTTGAGTCAAAACAGGCGCGGAAGATGCAACGAACATTCTCCCCTTCCCAATTTCATACTCGCTTAAAAAGGTGTACCCGTTTGAAATGGAGATGATCGATTTTCCCTTCCCTTCGGTGCGCAACAGAAACGAAGCTGAAATTTCCGGTGATTCGATAGATGGCTTTTGTTTCTCTTCAAACAGACGTTTGAAAAGAGGATGTTCATAATCGACCGACTGAAAATGGTACTGCGAACCAACCGAAACGTTTTGCGGTTTTGGGAGACCAAACGCATTGCTAAAATTTTGAAACTGCTGAAGCGACGTTGTACTCCCCGGGAAGAAAAATATTCCTTTCCCGGATTTAACAAATTGCATGAGCGAAGCTGGATTCGCTGCCGGTACACCAATTAAGATTACAACGGCATATTGAGTAACGTCAGTTGACGCAAGCTGCGAGAACTGTTTGGTTGTTACCGCAAGCTGTTGATTGGTGTTGGCGGCTTCAAGTCCAAGCTGAATAAATAATGCATCGCTCATCTCTTCAGTAAGTACAAGCACGGGAATTTTTTCCGGAACGAAAATCTCTGCAAACCTTTTATCGTCTTGAATAATTTCATCGTCTTCCAAAGCCGCTGAAATTTCCTGATAACCGGTTTTCTTTATAGTTCCTTCGAGAGAAATTTCTTTCGTCTGACCCGCCGATAACGAAAAACTTTTTTGCGATGTCCGCTCACCATTAACAAAAAGCGACACCACACTATTTTCCACGGGAGTTGTTCCATAGTTGGTTATACTTGCGGAAACATCAATCGGTTTTCCCGTTTCAATTATTTGAGAATTTACGGTAATATTATCAATACCGGTATTTTGTACGTCTTTTCCTCCAAAGGGAAAAGCGTAAATGCGCGTTCCCTTTTTCAGCGCTTCACTCAAGTCCGGGTACGGCTCATCATCTTTCATTCTGCTTTTTTGAAAGTCGGAGAGAATATATAGTTCTTTACTATAATTTGAAGAGCGATCGAGAATTTTAACAGCCCTTATTATTGCGGTCTGCAGCGTTCCACTGCTGTACGAAAACGATAAATCTTCAATTGATTTTTTCAATGCTGAAAAATCGGTAGTTGCAAGCGGAAGTGTTTGATTCTTCCAGTCGGAAACAAGGACTACCACAGCTTCATCGCCATCCACTAACTGCGAGAGTAGGCGAAGAGCGGTTTCTTTTTCTTGATTTAAATACGATCCTTTGGCATCAAGAACGCTCATACTGTAGGTGTCGTCAAGAATAAAAACGGCTGTGGTTTTTGCAGTAGAAGAATTTCCGAGAATGGTAGTTTTCATTGTTGGACGCGCAAACGCAAAAACAAGAAACAAAATGATAAGTGTCCGCAGTAAAAGAAGCAGCCACTGTTTCAGTTTGACTTTCCGGATTTTATTTTTCTGCAGTTCCTTCAGAAAAATAAGTGTACTGAATTCAACCTTTTTCAGTTTCCGCAAATTGAATAAATGTATCAGTACCGGAATTGACGCGGCGAATAAACCAAAGAGAAATGCGGGGTTAAGAAAGGTCATGGTTGTTTGAATTCGTTAAGCATCAGAGCCGGAATGAATTATTTCCGGCTCCTTCTGCCGGTACTTAGACTTCTTTTGCAATCATGTTCAAAGCGCTGCCGGCTTTAAACCATTCAAATTGACGTTCGTTGAAAGTGTGGTTGAGTGAACATTCTTCAACACTTCCGTCGCTATGGTTAATGAGCAAGGAAAGCGGTTTTCCTACAGCAAATTCGGTTAACCCTTTAATGCTTACTTTATCGTCTTCACGGATTTTATCATAATCCGACGGATTTGCAAAAGTAAGCGGCAGCATCCCTTGTTTTTTCAAGTTTGTTTCGTGAATACGCGCAAAACTTTTCACGATTATGGCTTTGCCGCCAAGATGACGCGGTTCCAATGCTGCATGCTCACGGCTTGAACCTTCACCATAATTTTCATCACCAACAACTACCCAACCGTGTCCGTGTTTTTTATATTCACGAGCAACTTCAGGGGTTGCTTTAGTTTCACCGGTATAAAGATTTTTTACTTTACCGGCATCTCCGGTGTAAGCGTTAATTGCACCGATGAACATATTGTTCGAAATATTATCTAAATGTCCGCGGTATTTCAACCATGGACCAGCCATCGAAATATGATCCGTTGTACATTTTCCTTTCGCTTTAAGAAGAATGTTCAAGCCTTCAAAGTCCTTTCCGTCCCACGGAGTAAAAGGCTCAAGCAATTGCAGACGGTCACTTTGCGGATTAACTTTTACGGTTACATTGTTACCATTGGCACTTGGAGCAATGAAGACGTCGGCGCCTTTGTCAAATCCTTTTGTAGGAAGTTCATCTCCCACCGGCGGATCGAGTTTAATTTTTTCGCCGTTTTCATTTTCAATAACGTCGGTCATCGGATTAAACGTAATCGTTCCGGCAATGGCAAGAGCCGTTGTTAATTCCGGGCTTGCGACAAACGCGAGTGTCTCGGGATTTCCGTCATTCCGCTTTGCGAAGTTTCTGTTGAATGAAGTAACGATAGAATTTTTTTCTCCGGTTTTGATGTCCATTCTCTTCCACATTCCGATACACGGCCCGCATGCGTTGGTGAGCACCATGCCGCCGAACTCTTCGAAGGTTTTTAATTGTCCGTCGCGTTCAATTGTTGCGCGAACTTGCTCACTCCCCGGTGTAATGGTGAAAAGTGATTTTGCTTTTAAGCCTTTTGCGAGCGCTTGTTTCGCAAGGCTTGCAGCGCGGTCGATATCTTCATAACTTGAGTTCGTACAACTGCCGATCAATCCGACGCTTAACTTTTCCGGATACCCTTTTTCTTTTGCAACGTCTTTCATTTTTGAAATCGGCACTGCTAAATCCGGGGTAAACGGACCGTTTAACATAGGTTCAAGTTCGCTTAAAGTAATTTCGATGACCTGATCAAAATAGTTGGCGGGGTTTTGATAAATTTCCGCATCGTCGGTGAGAAGATGTTTTATTGATTCAGCCAATTCAGCAACATCATTTCTTCCCGAACTTCGCAAATAACGGCTCATGCTTTCGTCGAACGGAAAGAGTGAAGTGGTAGCGCCAATCTCTGCACCCATATTGCAGATAGTCCCTTTTCCGGTGCAAGAAAGCGCGGCAGCTCCTTCGCCAAAATATTGAACGATTGCTCCGGTTCCTCCTTTAACGGTAAGGATTCCGGCAACTTTTAAAATAACATCTTTTGCCGATGCCCAGCCAGAAAGTTTTCCGGTTAAATGAATTCCGATAAGTTTTGGCCATTTCAGTCCCCAAGGCATACCCGCCATAACATCTACGGCATCCGCGCCGCCAACGCCGATGGCGATCATTCCCAATCCTCCCGCGTTCGGTGTATGAGAATCGGTTCCAATCATCATTCCACCCGGGAATGCGTAATTCTCTAACACCACTTGATGAATAATTCCCGCTCCCGGTTTCCAAAAACCGATTCCGTATTTCTGCGATACGCTTTCAAGAAAATCGTAGACTTCTTTATTTTCAGTAGTCGCACGCTCTAAATCTTCTTTCGCTCCGATTTGCGCTTGTATTAAATGGTCGCAATGGACAGTTGATGGAACGGCGGTGGTTTTTTTACCGGCAGACATAAACTGAAGCAGCGCCATCTGCGCGGTTGCATCCTGCATGGCAACTCTATCCGGCGCAAAATCGGCAAAGTCTGTTCCGCGTGTTAAAATTTTTGTGGGTTGTTCCCAAAGATGTGAGTAAAGAATTTTTTCGGCATAGGTTAACGGTCTTCCGACAATTTTTCTGACTACTTCAATTTTATCGTGAAAGTCTCCATAAACTTTCCGTATCATATCAATATTGGCGGTCATATTTTCCTCTTAAGTTTAAATGATTAATTGATTCAAAATTACAAAATAATTTGAATATTTTGGGGAAAGAAATTTTCCATTACTTACGATGTAAAGAGAAGAAAGTACCTCGTGATTGTTAAACGTTCGCAGGACGAAATCCAAAACTACCTAGTTGACGCGTCCAATTTTCACGGTTCTTGCGATGCCGTCTATCTACCCGAAACAAAAGCCGAGCTGGCTGAAATTCTGAAACAACAAAATGATTTGGGAAGTAGCGTCACCATCGCCGGAAATCATACCGGACTTACCGGAAGCGGTGTGCCGTTAAACGGTGTTGTCGTTTCCATGGAAAAATTTAATCGCATTTTAGAGATAAATACCTCCGGCGGATTTGCCCTGGTTGAACCGGGAGTTGTGTTGCAAGATTTTCAAAATGAGCTGAAAACCGCGGAATATTTTTATCCTCCCGATCCGACTGAAACAAATTGTTTTGTGGGCGGTACTATAGCCACCAATGCAAGCGGCGCAAAAACATTTAAATACGGCGCTACAAGAAATTTTGTTTTAGAACTTGAACTAATTTTAGCCGATGGGGAATCGCTTGTATTGCAACGGGGAAAACACCTTGCAGAAAATGATTTGCTCACGCTCCAAACAATGTCGGGGAAACAATTGGAAGTCCGGTTGCCAAAACTCGTCATGCCGAAAACCAAAAACGCATCCGGTTATTACCTTAAAGAACATATGGATGCGATAGACCTTTTTATCGGCTCGGAAGGAACGCTTGGAGTTATAACAAAAGCTAAATTAAAGATACTTCCCCTCCCTTCTTTACTGCTTTCGTGTGTTGCATTTTTTAAAAGCGAAGACGATGGATTGAATTTTATCGAAGCCGCGCGATCGCATTCAAAAAAGGCCGGATCACCTCTTGACACAAGAGCGCTTGAATATCTCGATTATTATTCTCTCCAAATGCTGCGTCAAGACTTTTCTCAAGTAGACGTTACTGCCCAATGCGCTGTTTGGTTTGAACAGGAAATGAAAAGTGAAAATGAAAACGAGCTGACCGAAAAATGGATTGACATGCTGACCGAACACCATGCCGATATTGAAACCGCTTGGCTGGGTGTTGATGAAAAGGATAGAAAGATAATCCACGAGTTTCGCCACGCGGTGTCTTCAAAAGTGAATGAGTATATCTCGAAAAACAATTTGAGAAAATTGGGAACCGATACCGCCGTGCCCGATGAACATTTTCGGGAGTTTTATTCTTTTGCAAAATCGATAGTGGAGAAAAATAAACTCGCCTATGCGGCGTATGGACATTTCGGCAATTCCCACCTTCATTTAAATATGCTGCCTAAAAATGAGGAAGAATTTCTGGTGGGGAAAGAGGTGTACAAACAGATTTGTCATAAAGCGGTAGAGCTTAACGGAACAGTCTCCGCCGAACACGGCATCGGAAAAATAAAACGTGATTATTTATTGATGATGTACGGCAGCGATGTGATTGAACATTTGAAATATCTAAAAAAAGTGTTCGATCCAAAAATGATTTTAGGAAATGGAAATATGTTTGAAGAGTAAAGTGTTCTTATTCCTTTATACATAACGTGCAAGGAATGCATTTCATTTTCTCTCTTCGATCTTTAGTACGTTTGATGAGTTATATGTTACTGATGGTGTAGTTCACATTTGTTGAGAGGTCTCCGGTACAATTTATAATTTCCGTACCGCACTCCGCCTTCGGCGGAGCCTTCGACGGAAGTACTCTGCTCTACGAAAACGGCGGTGTTCAAATATTTTTTTGTTCCCCTCTTGCGTATGTCATTTTTTTTTTTGATTAAAGTTACAGAAAAAATTCTTATTCTTGTTTAGGGCATTTTTCAGTAAGTATTACGTTAGATAATGTAATTGGTGCGGCTCTTAATTACTAATTTCCCAACACGAAAGTGGGCGCAATGAACACAGAACAAACAACGTTTTTACAAAACTCTTTTTCTTCCTCTCT
>Ga0172368_10000583_pt1 | contig 51738 bp, 41 predicted proteins | sample Lak11m_FD_114540 | JGI IMG/M metagenome (GOLD analysis project Ga0172368, IMG submission 114540) | Freshwater microbial communities from Kabuno Bay, South-Kivu, Congo - kab_022012_11m | ecosystem: Environmental > Aquatic > Freshwater > Lake | place: Democratic Republic of the Congo: South-Kivu... | reverse complement strand
TTTTTAAAGTCCGGGATTAGGCCTGATCGATCAAAAATTTTGATCATGTATGCTTGGCTTGTTAATGAGGGTTTATTAGAGGTGCTGAGTTGTTGCAATGTGGTAGTTAGTAACTCTATTAGGTTATCGATTTTTTGATTTTCATAAAGAATTTGATTGGTAATTTCGGCGATTTCTATGGCTGCTGAAAGTCTTTCCAAATTTTCACGTATTTTTTTGAAATTTTTGATTGTGATAATTTCTTTGAGAATAATATTTTTTGGTCCGAAGTATATTTCCGCAACGGCGAAATTTAAAGTTTCCAAATGTCCGGTGAATTTACTGGTAATTTTTCGTGCGCCTTTGGCAATCACTTTTATTTTGCCGAATTCTTCGGTATAGAGAAAAATCAGCTTATCGTTTTCTGTAAAATCTCGATGGCCCAAGATAACGCAATTTATGCTGGTGCTTTTCATTTTAATCTTGAAGATCTTGTTTTAGATGTTCATGAATTGCCAAACTGGCACTCAGTACGCTTAGTGCAACCGTTCCTACTAATTCTGCCAAGAAAATTATGATGAAATTTATTCCGGAGTAGTAACCCCAGAATGCGGTTGATTCGATTTGAATTTTTTGGGTTAGTACAAAGAACATGATGAAACTTAGGATTACCGCCAGGACTCCATAAATAATACTTTCTATGATGAACGGTGATCTAATGAACCAATGAGATGCTCCAACCAATTTCATGACGCTGATTTCATGTTTTCTGGTAAAAATTGTGATTTGGAGAGCATTCAAAATAATTAATGCTCCACCCAAAACAAAGGTAAGGATAAGCCAGAAAATCACTTGATGAGTAAAATCGCTTAGCTTAATTAAATTTTTTGAAACGCTGGTAATTATTTTGTTGTCGCTGGAGTTGTTTGTGATGACATTTGAAAGGTAGAGTTGATATTTATCTTGAGCCAGAAAGTCTGCTACAGCTTGATGGTATTTTGGACTGATTGTTGTGATGTTTAAACTTGCTGGAAGGGGATTTCCCAGGTTATATTTCTCGAAAGATAAGGAAAGTTCCGGGTGAGTAGTTTTGATTTGGTCGAGGGCTTGAGACTTTGAAGTATAGTTCACATCGGCAATTTCTTTGATACTTTTAAGGTCGTGAATTATTCCCTGAGCTTGTTCTTCGGTGGTCGTTTCTTTGAGGTATACCGTGATATCCACTTTTTTATTTAAATCCGTCAGGGCGTTTTGTGTAATGAAATTGATTGCCAGAATGATATTGAAGATAAATAAAATTGTGCCGGTTACGAAAATTGTGGCTAAAGACAGCGCTTTATTGCGCCAGATGTTGCTTAAACTGAGCTTGAAGCTTTTTTGAAATAAATAAACGAATGAGGTTCGATTTTGCATAGAAAAATTTCAGACTATGTCAGGATTATATATCAAGCTGAATCTGGTTGAAAGATTTATTTGTTGATTTCGATTTCTTCTGAAAGTTTTTGAGCTTCTAGCTTTTGTTTTTTGATAATTGAAGATTTGTACATATCTGGACGATACGGTTTTAATCTTATGATTTTGGCGTCAAGTTTGATGTCCATTAAAAATTTTTCAAGTCTGTAGGTAAAGGCAAATTGATCATAACCTAAGGCGATAATATCTGGACGATATTCTTTAATTACTTTGGTTTTATCTTTTGCATTACCGAGGTAGACCATTTCGGCCCAACCGGTGTTTTTTAGATTTGCCAATCTTTCTTTTTCACTGTGATCCGGAATTTCACCTTTGATGTTTCTCACGGTTTTATCGCGTGCAATAATAGCTATTATCTCGTCTCCGAGAGATCTGGCCTGAATGAAAAGATTTTCATGTCCGGCATGAAGATAGTCGAAAGTGCCGAAAACCATGACGCGAATTTTTTTTTCCTGATTCATATTTCAATCTTAGGTCTGTAAGTTTGGCAGGAAAAGGTTGATTCCCACTAAACCGAGCAGGACCACTATAATTACACAGATCAAGATAATATCAAGTGTTTTGTGTTCATGATCAGGATTTGTGAGGCTCAAACGCATGGAAGCCAGAGCATAGATCAATCCCGTTATGGCGAAGGGAATATCCATGGTTTTATTAACAATAAAAGATGTTTTAGTGTAAAGGTTATTTGCTAAAAACATACTTGATCCTAGATGAAGCAGCCCGGTAATTATGAAGAATACCAAGGCAACTTTTTTAATATTTGTAATTGTAGAGGAATGAGTGTTCATGGGCGGGTTGATTATATGCTAATTTAGTGGCTTTGTATACCGATGCCTTATCATCGACCTGTTGCCAGATCTGATTTTGTTCTATATATTTCTCGTATGTTAAATGATGACCAGGTAAAACACGTTGCCAAATTGGCTAGAATTAAGCTTACTGATGAAGAAGTAAAGAAATTTGGTAAGCAACTTTCCAGTGTTTTGGAATATATAGATATTCTGGCTGAGGTCGATACGAAAAATGTGACTGAAACAAGCCAAGTAACAGGTTTAATTAACGTAATGGATAAGGATGAGGTGATTAAGGGACAAAGTACGAAAGCGGAATTATTGAAGTGCAGTGAATTGCCGGTAGATAGCGGACAGGTCAGAGTAATAAGGGTTGTAAAATAATAAAATGGGCAAATTAAACGAATTAACAATCAGTGCAGCCTCAAAAGGTCTCAAGGAAAAGAAGTTTTCTTCTGTGGATTTGTTGAAAGATTGTTTATCTGCAATAGAAAAGCAGAATAAAGATTTGAATGCTTTTGTAGCTGTGGATGAGAAGGGGGCGATGGAAACAGCTAAAATTGTGGATAAAAAGATTGCCGATGGTGAAAAATTACCGGCTTTGGCCGGAATTCCTTGCGGAGTGAAAGATTTAATCTGTACGAAGGGAGTGAGAACGACTTGTTGTTCGCCTATTTTGAAAGATTTTGTGCCTCCATATGATGCGACTGTAGTAGAAAAATTGAAGGCTCAGGATATGGTGATGATAGGAAAGACAAATCTTGATGAATTTGCCTGTGGTGGATCAAGCGAACATTCGTGTTTTGGTCCGACAAAAAATCCTTTTGATTTGAGTCGTGTTGCCGGTGGATCTTCAGGTGGTAGTGCGGCGGCGGTGACTGCTAACATGTGTATGTATACCTTAGGAACTGATACTGGTGGTTCTATCAGGCTTCCGGCTTCTTTTTGTGGTAATTATGGCATGAAGGTAACTTACGGTCGTGTCAGTCGTTCCGGCGTAAATGCCATGGCATCGTCATGGGATACTGTCGGTCATTTTGCGAAAAATACGGAGGATATCGCGACGGTTTTGCAGGCTATTGCCGGTAAGGATCGTCGAGATTTGACGACTCCTGATAGGGAAGTGCCGGACTATTCCAAATTTTTGGAACAGGATGTGAAAGGGCTTAAAATTGGCTTACCTAAGCAGTATTTTGGAGAAGGTGTACAAAAAGAAATTAAAGATGCCGTGATGGCGAAAGTAAAGATTTTGGAAAAAGCTGGTGCGGAGGTAATGGAGGTGGATTTGCCTTCTACAAAGTACGCAGTTGCAGTTTATTATGTAAGTATTCCGGCTGAATTGTCAGCTAATTTGGAGAGATTTGACGGGATACGTTATGGTAAAAAACCATCTAAAGATCCAAAAGATTTAATGGAATTTTATTGTGAGGCGAGAGGTGAAGGATTTGGTGATGAAATTAAACGCAGAATTATGATCGGAACTTATGTGCTTTCTGCAGGTTATTATGATGCTTATTATAAAAAAGCTCAGAAGGTTCGTACTGTGATCGTGAATGAATTTGCTGATGCTTTTAAGAAAGTGGATGTGATGATTGGACCGGTTTCTCCTATTCCACCATTCAAAATTGGAGAATTTATGGATGATCCTTTGGCGATGTATATGGCTGATGCCCTGACTATTCCGGTGAATGCGGCAGGAGTGCCGGCTTTGGCTGTACCTGCAGGAAAAGATAAGGCTGGATTGCCGATAGGTTTACAAATTATTGCTCCTCAATTTGAAGAAGGAAGATGTCTTAGGGTGAGTGATTTCTTGGAGAAGAATTGAAGATTTGCGGAAGTTTTTATTTATATTTTATTTTTAAGTAGAGAATGGATCCTGCGAGAATTACTGCTATGCTATTCATGATGGCGACTGGTCCGTTTTTGATCATGATTCCGTATACTATCCATATGAAAAGTCCGATTGTGTACATGCAATATCTTAACAATGATAAATCTCTGGTGAGTTTTGTTTTCCAGCTTTTGATGGTTTGAGGAATTAAGGAGCTAACAACGAGACCACCTGCTAAATATCCGAGAATATCTACTAGTTTCATGTTATTTGTTTAGGTCATTTTAAAATAATGAAAGATTTTCTTCTTCTGTAGTTGCGATTTTTTCATCTTTTGCAATTAGTCTCCCTTTTAATTCTGGAGATTTTAAAGGTTCTGTGAGTTTGTTTTTTACGTTCAAAGGATAGACGATATTGGCAAATTGCCAGCACATATTAAAGATGGCTCTTTGGCTGTTGGCGATTTCTATGCTTTCTATGATCATGCCAATGAGCTCATCTTTAAAGGAAATAATAGCTACTTTGTCGTCGTAAATATTAATCTCATTGGTGAAATCAAATTGATCTGATGGGATGAGGCGCATTTCGCGGAAAAATTCCTTGTCGTGAGATTGTACTGTTTCACCGGCTTTGTCTTTTGGAGAAATACCACGGAGATAAATTTGTTTTTCAGCTCTTTTGGCTACATATTCCTGATCGTAATTTGCCCACTGTTTGCGAATTTCGTAAGAATTGGAGTAATTTAGAATCTCGCTTTTGCTGGTGAGAGTATCGGCGTAAATGGCTTTAATGCCTTCTAAACCTTCAAAGTATCTAATGCGGGGATGATTTATTTCTCCGGTTAGAGTTTTAAATTTTGGAAGAGAGCTGCGGAGATCGCTAGTGCGTTTTTCGAATTCTTCCAGTAAATTTTCCGGAGCAATGCTGCTAAAATATTTGATTTTTTTCTTAGTATAATAGCTAACCATGCCTCTACTTTTTAGTTTTTCGAGGATGTCGTAAGTGGTGACGCGATTAATGCCTGCCTTGTGGGCAATGTCTGAAACTACACCCGTGCCGATTTCGGTACAAGCGAGGTATACCTTAGCTTCTTTGTCCGTGAGACCTAAATTTGTAAGGACTGAAATGAGTTGATTTTCCATTTTTACATCTGTTATTTGTGGATATTTTAACTCAAGTCGTCGAAATTTTCAACAGCGTAATCGTTGAATTATTTTGTAGTTTCGTCCAATCCTTTAAGCGCTTTGTTGATAATTTTTGAAGCTTCAGCTCTGTTCAAATTTCTTCCAGGTCTAAAGAAATTACTGTTTTGATCGCCATCAATAATTGAGTAGCTATAGATCTTTTGTACATCTTGGTAGAACCAATCATTTGGTGTTACGTCGTTAAAAACTCCTTCAGCATTTCTGGTAGGTAAGTTTAATGATTCGCCGTATTTGTATTTAAGCATTTTGTTGAGAATGCCGACAGCTTCAGCTCTGTTGATTGGGTTGTTTGGGCGGAAAGTGTTATCGCTGTAACCGCTAATTATTCCTTCGCTAACTCCCAAATTGACTGCTTTTGAAAACCAATCGCTTGAATTTACATCTTTAAATTGGCTATCGGTGCTTGTGCTACTTTCAAAATTACTATCATCAAATGCACGGAGAACCATGGTTAAGAATTCAGCACGTGTAATATTGTTGTTTGGTTTAAAGCTTTGATCTTGATAGCCGTTAATAACTCCGCGTGCATTTAAATCTTTTACGTCACTGTAATACCATGCGTCATTGGGAGTGTCGTTGAAAGTTTTGCGTGAATTTTCAAAACTGGTGAAAGATTTGTTTGAAACTTTGCCGAAATCAGCAATATTTTTTATGTAATTTGCATCTATTGAATTAAGGTCAAAGTTGAAATTTATTTCTGAAGTGCTATAGGTAGGTGTTGTTTTACTGATGATGCTTAAGTCGTGCCATGGTGATTGAATCTTTTTGAGTAAATCACGAGCTGTACTTATCTGATCTTGAGTGAATTTATTTGTACTTGTTTGGGCTACGAAGCTTAAAATTTGATCGTACCATGAAGCTAAATTTTCAAGATTGATATAAGAAATTCCTGAAACTGTTTGATTTAAATTTGATAGAGCATTTTTGAATTTACTATTTTTATCCAAACCTTCGCCGTATTTAGTTGAGATTTTTGAATAAGTTGAGACGATGAAGTAGCCTTCGGAGGTGGTACCTATCGTGAGACTTATTTTATTGATTCCATCTGGAATTTGTCCTTTTGGATCCAGCTTGTTCAAATCAAATGTAAAAGTTGTAAGATTTTTGTTTGTGGATTTATCGTAAGATGTGTTGCTTGTTTGTAATTCATTTTCCAAGGCAGAGGTCGCCATATTAACGATGGAAGACGTGAGATCTTTGTTGTCAGATGTGTTTACCAAGATTGTTATGGCTGGCAAAATTTGGTCATCTTTTTGGATGTAAATTGCAATTTCTTTATTGAAAAGAGCAAGATATGGTTCAATTTCAGCTGGGATTTTAAAATCTGAACCGGTGTCTTGAGCAATAATACTTGCGAGTGTATCTATTGATGCTTTAAGGTTTGAAAATTCGGAGTAGAAAATTGGATTGTCGCTTGGCATTGACTTGTATAGTACTGGAGTGAAGTTGTGAGCTGTTGTTCCCAGTCCAAATTTTTGGGCATTTTCAGGGTTGAATGAAGTGATCATTTTGGCATTGATTCCATTTGATTTTGATTGGATGGTCATTCCAAATCCGTTGAATAAATCTGAAAAATTTACGAAAGTTTGCAAGTCCTTTGGTCCGCCTTTAAAAGCATTTTTTAAGATTTCAGTAGAAAGATAAAAATTTATATTGTCATCAGAGCTGAATTCTCCACTTACATCTTTAAAAACTGAATTATTGCTTAATCCGTTGTTGTTATTTAAAGCTGAAAGAATTTTTTCTTGAGTGTCAGAAAAAATGAAGATGCCGTTCTGTTTTGTAAAAAAGAAATTATCCAGTGTTGTGGAATAAATTTGTGGATTGTCTGATACTATTTTTGCTTTTGTTCCGAGTGCGTTAATAAAGTTTTGATATTGTGTGTCTGTTGCTTTTAGAGCAAAAATAAATTCTTCGGAAGTATTTACGCCCATTTCCAAAACGTTATTTGAAAGCAGATCTTTATAAGTTTTAATAATAGAATCTTTTTGTGTTGTATTTTGGTCCGTTGAATCAGCAAAAAGGTTCTTTGCAAACATTTGAGGAATTTCTGAAATTAAATATTCTTGCAGTACATTTTTGGAAGAGGTGTTGAATGAAACGTATATATCGGTATTGTTTGGTAGCATATCGATAAAACTGTTCGCGGAACATATGCTGGTGCTTAAAAATAGTGAAACAGCACTGGCAAGTAGCAGTATTTTTTTCATAGAAAATAAAAATAGGAAATATAAATTCTTGACTTCGGTGATTATAGCATTTGTATGCTATTTGCAACAATTGATAATAAATTTTTCAATGGCAAGTTCGAATTCTCGGTTGTCTCCTTTGAAGCTTTTGATAATTCCTGTTTTTACTTTTTTGTCTATTTCGAGCATTTCCTCATAAATTTGTATAAGTTTTTTTTGATCGAAATTTTTAGCTTGAATGGAAGTTTTTTGAATTACAAAAGGATGTTGTTTGAGTTTTTTTGTTATTTCAGGAGCTCTTTCTCCTTTACTTACCAATTCTTGTACTTGAGTGAGAATACGAAAATGTCGTGCGAGCATGAAAAAAATCCTGGTTAGTTCTTCGCCGCTTTCTTTGAGAATTGCGAATGTTTTGAGTGAGGCTTTGGCATTTTTTTGAGCGACTTCGTCGGTTAATTTAAAAATTGAAGAAGAAAGTGAGGCGATGCAGAGATTGTCGATCATTTCCCTGGTGATTTCTTTGTTATCGGCAAAAAGCGTGAGTTTTTCCAGCTCATTGGAAATAGTCCAAAGTTCCGGACCGCATTGTTGGCTGAGGTAATTTGCGGTAGCGAAACTGATTTTAATATTTTCTTTTTTTGCTTTGTCTGTAATCCATTTGGTTATTTCATTTGGGGAGAGGGATTTGAATTCTTGCAAAGTGCCGATCTTGGCAATTTTTTTGTAGATTGGATTTGTTTTATCCGGTATTTCATTTTCATGGAAAATAAGGATGCAAAAATCCGGGGTGTTTTCTATGGCTGCGGCGACCTGTTTTTGTTTTTCCGCTTTGGCCAAGTCTAAAAAATCTTTGATTATGATGAGACGTTTTTCAGATAGGAATGGAATGGTTTCGAGATTAGTGGCGAAGTCTGCGGGATCCAATGATTCGCCATATGAAATTTCCAAGGCGTTCTCGCCATATTTTTTGACGAATTCATCCTGCCAGAATTTTAATTTTTGATTTAGAGAGTAGCGATCTTCTCCAAAAAATAAATATACCGGTTTTTTCTCTGTTTTATCCATGGGGTTTGATTATATCAGGATTTTATTCATGTCAAAATTTTAAAAATGTGTCGTAGGAGAAGGGTTCTACCTTTTGATGGACAATTTATTTGCACAAAAAAGGCTTTTCAATCTGAAAAGCCTTTAATAGTGTATAATTTTTTAGTTCGGAACTACGACTTGCTGGAGGTTGATTAATTCACTAATTCCTGGTGGAGGGTTTAAGAGAACGCGTTCATCATAGTGAATATTAACTGAACCATCATCTTTTAATGGATCACCGGCGTATTGACGATTTCTGAAAAGGTCATAAACATTACCGATCATTGAACCATTGATATTTAAGGATAAGATGTCGGTAAAGCCGTTTGCCATGATTTGTCCTTTGTCGCTGTTTGTCGTATCTACAGCCATGAGGATACCATCGATATGGCTTACATTGCTGTCGATGATAATGTTACCATCAATCACTATAAATGCTGCTGAGGGGATTGTTTTGTTGTTATAAAAAGTATTCAGTCCCAAAGAATTATATTGAACATTGGATTTGATATGGAGATCATGACCTTTTACGATGTAAGTTTGAGCGGCTGGAATGATGGTGGTTGTGCCATCAATAAGGCTGCTGATCTCGTATCCTGATGTTCCATTTCCGGTAATTGTGAGGTCTCCGTCAGTTTTAATGAATACGCCGCTTTGAGCATTTGTCTTGTTTCTTAATTGAGCTACATTGCTGATTGAACTTGAGCCATCGTTGAGATTGTTATCGAATCTGGAAATTCTTTTTACGTTGGCATTGATAGAATCTGTAATGTTTTGTTTTGTCCAAGCTTTGGAAATGTCTACTTGAAGCTCACAAATGCTACTTGAGAAATTTTTGAGAACATCATTGTATCCTTCAAGATTTGTCGATGAATTGCTGGCGTTACAAACGTCATGAGAAGGGGATTTGAGTAGTAATTGTGGACCAGAGTCTCCGGCACCTGTTTTATTGATCTTTTTTTCTTCCGGAGGTTCAGGTTTAATACATGGACCTTCACAATTTTTAACTTCTGAACATTGATTGACATCAACTCCTGTTTGGATGAGATCATGGAAGAACACATCTCCACCCTGACGTGAAAGTACGTAAGGACAAATAGCGATTACTTTTGTGGAGGCGTCTGATTTATAAATAGAACTGCTTGATTTATATGTAGCATCAAAGTGGGCCAAGTTATCAAATTCTTGTCCGCAGCCTCCTTCTTTGGATAATTGTTGGCATTTTTCATCGCTGATTCGGTAAGCGATTGGATAATTCATCTGGTACTTAACGATAATGTAATCGTTATTGGATAGATTGTTTAATTGTTTAAAGCTGATTGTTCCATTGCTTGAGAACATAGCCGGAATTGCGTCCAATGAGTTGGCATCAATACATGGTAAACCTTTGGTTTTGTCTTTTGTTTTATCTGTTGTACAGAGGTTATTAGGATATTGATCATTTTGAATTCCAGTGAAATTTTGATCTGAAAATTGAGAGAATTTTCCTGCACTGGATTCATTATTTTTATAATTGTCGGTAGCAAAAAGAGTTTTTTGTGAGTTACCTTTAATCAATTCAATTTTCATGTCTGAGAATTGAAGGAATCCGGGAACTTTATTGTTAATAGCTCTGATCTGTCCGTTTTGGAGTTTTTTATCTATGATGCTTGAATCTTTAATGTTATTGCCCGTTTTGAGAACCAACATATAAGTAACGTAGTTGGTGTTTTTGTTGATATTTATTGTCGTCGCGGCGTTTTTGATATGATTCTCGGAATAGGCGAATTTTTGGAATGTCGGACTTGTGGTCGCTGTTCCACCACCGCCACCGCCACAGTTTTGAACTGCCGGATTACATGGTTGTGTTGGAGATGATGTTTTGTGAATTTCCGCGTGACAAATATTTTCTGCTCCAACGGCTTTTACTGATATATCTAGAGTGTTTGTAGCCGGAGGAGTGTAATCTCCGAAGCTGTTTTTTGTATAAATGAATTGTAATTGATTATTGCTATTTTTCACTTCGTCTGAGGTGAAGGTAACAGGTGGATTTGAATCATTCCCGTTAGTCTCTTGAGTTGGAATATCGGTGCGTTTGATAGTTGGTTTTGTGCCACTGCTTGCACTGCTGATACTCACTTGAATTGAACCGTTATGGTTTTTGAAATCACCTCCAATTGTAAAAGTTGTGGGATTTGTAGCTGTTGGGTCAAAATCTGATGGAGAGATTGTAATTGATTTACATAGTTGTTCTGGATTGAAGAATGGAAAGGAAGTATTACATTTTGAAATGTCGGTGAAGCCTGCGGCTTGAATTTTTAAAATGCTTGCAATTGATCCGGTAGGTGTATTTGGTGGAGTATCTAAAGTTGTCAGGATTAGCGGACTTGCTTTGATTTCATCCAAAGTGATTTGAGTTACTTTTTTTGGATTGAAAAGGTCGGTCATGTCCGTGAAATAGCCATATTGCGGATCGATAGTGTAGGTGAGTTTATGGGCATCATTGGTTGTGGTTTTGATGTTTGCATTTACTAAATATTGTTTTCCTTTTTCTAATTTGGAGACGTTATTTTTTGCAGCTACATCGTAAATCGTTGGGTTGATTTTAGTACATTGTCCTATTACAGGAGCGACTACTTCGACAGATCCGGAACATGCTTGAGTATATGCGGGATCATTAGGATCTACAGTGACCGATACCTGTCCGGCATTTTTTGAATCCTTGAAAGTAATAGGGAATTCACTGACTTTTGCTGCAATTACGCTGGAAAGCGAAGTATTGAATGTGCCTCCCGCTGTGGTAGTGAACTGAATGTTTGTAGTTGCAGGTAAAGCTTTTCCGGTCGAATCTATAGGATTTACTTTAAGCGTGGCAGATTGACCAACTGTCAAAGGACTGATTGGATCACTTGTTAAATTTAATGCTTTACATTGACCGGCAATATCAAAAGTATTGGAACAATCCGGATTTGAACTGCCAATGACTTGTACGTGAATTACGCCTTTGCCAGGTTTTTTAGCGTAGAAATAGACAGGAGTGTTCGGATCGACTTTTACCGATTCAAATAGAGAAATGAAGAAATAGTTTTTTGCTGAGAACTGATTGTCGATTGCGCTTGTTGACTGTATATCGATGTTTTTGATGTTGATTGGTTGAGTTGGATCAATGTTGAAGACATCGTTTAATCCATATTTTCCAGGATTTGAATCATAGGTTTGATCACTGGCAGGATTGTTAAATGAATCTACCGGATTGCTTGGTAATGGATTTGTAACCCATTTTGGCAATTCAATTACTTTAATTTGTACCGCCAAGCCGAGTTTTGCAGGATCATTGATGTTAGAAGAAAGATCTTGAATGCCGAATTTGCCTGTGGCAATTTTTGGAGCAATATTAATGAAAGAATTTGCTGCTTGGGAAGTATTGTTACCGGCAATTAAAATTTTAGGATCGAAATTGTATCCCGGTTGAATTTTACTGTCTATGAATGGGAAAGCTTGATTTGTTGGAGTGGCTCCGTAAATCATTTTTGATTTATTTGCTGGTACGTCTTTTGGTGGTGTGCCAACGTAGAATTCGCCATATCCCGGATCTACCCAGTATTTAATTTTGCCTTTCAAATCTTTATTGTCTGTACCCAAAGCCTTAGCATTGAAGGTCGAATATGTGTTTTCATAGACTGTTTCCGGATGATCGATCAGCAACTCTGAACATTCTGGAATTGCCGGAGTGGTCATGGCCGCATTACATTGAGGGCCAATTTGATCTGCTGGAATTTTGTCGATGGTTACGGTTATTTTTGATTCCGGTTTACCCATGTAATAAACTTTTTTTGTCGAAGTGGCTGAGGTATTTACCCAACCTTTACCGATTTGAGCCTGAGTGGTGACTCCAGGGAGGCTTGGATCATCTGGATAAATCGTTACATCCGTCCAGAAAGTTCCATTTGGATCGTCTGTAGTCCACTTTAGTTCCGCTCCTTTTGGAATGGTGTTTTGAGGAGAAAAAGTGATGCCGTTTACAGTCATTGGATAGGCATCAGTATTGTTGATTTGAATAGGGTTTTTGTCGTCGAGAGTGGCTTTGAGTTCGGTACAAATATTTGGATTGGCTTTCTTCCAAACTGTAGCTACGGAACCAATATCAAACCAGTAGAAGCTATGATTCGCTGTAGTGAAAACATTTTCTGTCGGATAATTCTTTGTTGGTTCGTTATCTTTTGGATCTATATAGCACCAACCACTATTTGAATCGTTAACATCGTTATTTACACAGCCGTCATTTTTGTGAGCGGAATAGTTTGCTTTGTTAATTGCAAGGTCTGCCACCAAAACTTTTGAAGTCGTGGTGGTACTCCAAATGTTGTCATTGTCTTTGCTTGGAAGATGAATGTTGAAAGCGAGTTTGCGATTATTTTCATCTGTTAAATTCAGTCCCGGAGCTTGATCGAAATTGGGTCCATTATTGGCCCAGATTTGTGGTCTGCCGGTAAATTTACCATTTTGGTTTGTTGTGCCAAAATCCCAGGTAATTACTAATTTGTTGTCTGCTGTTTGTTTTGTTACGGTAGTGCCGCCCCAAAGATCATCGAGTGTGCCGGAACAGTTTTGAAGTTGTTTTAATTTTGAAGTGTCATAGTTTACCGGATAGGGTGTTTGACATTCGATTTTATTTAAATCGATGGAATTAAACCCGTCCGGCTGAACAGTAATTTCGAATTTATCGACGAAAGATTTGTAGTAAAAGTTTGCATCTTGTTCAGTGTCATTGTAATAAGCGTGGTCGTGTCTGATGATTGGCACGTTCATATTTTCGGCGCCGGCTTTTACCGGATTGTCTGCAAGGTTTGGTGGTTGAGGGAAGTAGGCGTTGCCGTATAATTTTACAAATTGATTACAAGTGTCGTTACTGAGAAAATTGATGTATTGATCAGCAGCTAATCCCGTAATTGCAGGGCTTGAAGGATTGTATGGAGCTACAGCCAAACTACAGGTTTTTCTGCTAACAGGATTATATTTTGCTTCAGCAGGTAATGAAGAATTGCCAATTACAAGCAGAACGCTTGAAATTGTTAGTGTGAATAATATTTTTTTGATATTTTTTGCTGACATTTTATTTTATTTTAATTTTTTTATTTGAATTTATTCTCCTGCGCCTCCGGATGATGCAGATCCTGAACTTGTGCCTGCTCCTCCCTGAGAATCGCCACCGCCACCTTGTCCCACTTGTTGTTGAGGACCTGAGGCTGGAGCTGTTTGTCCTCCACCGTGTTGATCTACTGAACCTCCTGGACCTGCTTCGGGTTTTGGTGGAGCAATTCTTTCTGTTCTAAATCCGGCACCGATTACAGCTGAGGCGAAAATCTTACTTAAGTCTGTAGAAATTATTTCGTTTGTAGTATTGAATTTGGCAATAAGTCCTTTTCCACCTGCTACTTCTTGCATGATTTCAATTTCACCAACTTCATTTACGTAGAAGCTTGTGTTTGTACATTTAGAGTATGAACCGTACACTATATCTGTATTCATCTTTAATCTGATAGTGATTCCGGTGTTGCCGATTTTCTTTTCGAAAGTTTTTCCGTCCAATTGGGTTTTACGTATTTCATTGATGACTTCACGATATTTATCAAATGCTGCTTTATATTTCGCTTGTTTTAGTAATTCTGGATTTTTATAAATCTCTGTAATTTTCTTGTAGTCATCGAACTTGCCGCCTTCGTTATAAGTGAGTAGGGCAGTAGCTTGTAGGCCTGCGAACTTCATTGCAAGAGGACTGTGTAAGAATTCCAGATCGTCTTTTGGAATTGGGCTGGCAATTTCCAGCATTACACGGGCTAAATCTTTTTCTGCTTTATCGGTTGATTGAAGTGAATATTTGCCCGTTGTTCCTTCTAAGAACCCAAAATCTAATAATAATTTTGGATTTTTCTCTAATGTTTCGTAGCCTATATTCTGTGACATGGCTCCTTCAGCTTTACCTTTTTTATTGTAAAGTCTTGAACCGGAGAATAGATATGCGCCGGCTGGAATTTGTTCTACTTTAATTGTGCGGAAATCGAATTCTGGATCGAGTAATTTAGCTTCGAGCTTGTCGTAGATATCGGTAAATAATTTATCAATAAGCTCATTTTTAGCCGTTTCAGGTTTTGGTTCTATTTTGTTGATTGCGTTTTCGAAAGTTGGATCAAATACTTTGTTTTTTACGAATTCAACCTTCTTTTTCATCATTCGAAGAACTTCTTTGTTGATTCTTTGAATTTCTTTTTTAGTTAATTCTTTTTCATCTTCACCGTTTTCTGCAAATTTTTTGCCGGTTCTCTTCTTGATGTTATCTGTAGATTCTTTGTAAATGTTGGTGAAATGAATATTTATGAGATGGGTTAATCCAAAATTAATTTCTTTTTCATTTAATCCTTTTAGGTTGTCAGTTTGTTCTGCGAATTTCATTAAAGTGCTTACCAGTGCTTCTGGATCGTCAATTTCACTGGTAAATTTTTTACGAAAATCTTTGCTCAATTTATCTTTGCCCAAGAAAAGTTTTTCCAAGTTTTCAAACAAGTTTGGACGTGTTCCGAGCTTATCAAAATCTTCTTGTTTTTCACTGAATTTGCCTCCCAGAAGAGCTTTTCGACGTTCTTTAATTAATGCTTGCAGTTCTTTAAGTGTCGCGTTATCTATTCTTGAATCAAGATTTACACGTTTTGTCACATAGCTTTCAACTTCTTTCATTTTGGCTATTTCCTCGGCAGGTTTTGTAGCATAGTCATCAATTGAACGGATGTTTTCTTGTTTACCATTTTTGAAATTACCTGTTTGAATTGAGAATGATTCTTCATCTTCTAATTTTTGGAGGAATTTGCTTTCATATTTTTCTATCCAGTTTCTGTCGCGATTTGTGGCTAGAGATTCAGCCGTTCTAATGGTGATGACATCACGCATTGTTGCGCTACCTTCAGTTTCTTCGAATGGAAGTGAAAATCTTTCTCGGCTGATAATCAATTTATCTACATTACCTTCAATGATGATTTGTCCTTTGTCCGTAATGACGGCGAGATCTTTGAGTGATGGATCAATATGGATTTCCACATCTTTGCGGTCCGTACCATAAACTTTTAATCTCATTGTTCCATTGGCGTTCTTTTCCAAGGCCATCTCGGTACGTTTCAAGTTTTTGTTGTAACTTTCGAGATTATTCTGAATGTCTATCATTTGTACTTCATCTTCTTTCACTAAACTCATTAATTTACCGTCACGACCATAAACTAATTTAGCGGTAGCCTCTTTAAGTATTGGGGTTGATTCTCCTTTTTTGAGTTTGTCGTCAATTTGTTTAACTGCGTCTTTTAGATCTTTAGTAACTTTCAAATCTGATGTTGCACTTAAAATTTTGCTGATCTCGGCTCTATTCGGAATGCTTACTTCTACTGAACCAATGGAGAATCCAATTTGTGGAACCGGTACTGGACCAACCATACCGAATCCTACGTAGGTAATGATACGTGAACTCATATCTTCCACTACTCCACGATTCAATTCCTCCTGCATGCCTTCAACCATGGTAACTATATCTTCTTTGCTGAGTTTGTACTCGGCCATGATTGGAGCTATGCGATCGTAAATTGGTTTAATTTTTTGCAATGCAGCAAATTTGGCTTCAATATCCGCGTGTGGCATTTTTTGCCATTCTGCCCAAACTTTTGAGTATTCTGTCTTTTCTTTTGCAGCTTCTAGATTGCTCTTCAATTGAGCGTCTCTGTCCCATGACAGACCTATTCCTCCGCCTACTGTAGGGATGATGTTGTCCCAGCCCCAACGCACTCCGATGAAGCCGTTTACATCCACTTGTCCAATTGCGACAGATCCGCTTGCTCCTGTAGTGAAGCCTTTCAGATCTATGTTGCTGGCTATATTGAATTTGAATGTTTTGCCTTCGTATACTTTAATGTTCAGGCCAATCCCTGCTATAAATTGACCATTTGTAGTTCCTCCCAATTCAATCATGATACTTAATCTGCTATCCGGAATAGGGATCATTACGCCAACACCGGCGCCTTCAAATCTGTAATTGCCATCGTTTGTTTTTACAAATGAAGCACCAGCTGCAAGTAATAATTTTTCTTGAATTTTTTTAACTTCGCTTGGTTTGAGTCCTTTTTCTAGCAGCTGTTTACCAACTTGTTTTAAAAGAGGATTGTTTTTAATTCTAATATCATCAGTTGATTCTGCAATGATTTGAGCAGCTTCTTGTACATGAGTCGCGAATTTGCTCGCCTCCTTGATTACAAATCCAAGCTGGAAAGCCAGGATTTGTTCTTTAGTGAAATTTTTAAAATCTTTAATCATGAGCTTGCCTGTTCTTTCTTTGATCATATCAACAATTTTTCCTGGTTTTATTTTAGAGTCTTTTTGTCCGGCTTCAGCCATGACCATGTTAGTTACGCCAAGTCTAATAAGTTCGTTAATTTCGTTTGTCATAGCTTCCTTATTGAAAACTTTATTACCTTTTTGATCGAAGCTGTAATGATCTACTTCGCCGTCATTATTTTTATCTTCGTTGATGTTTGTAAGGATAGCGAGAGCGGCTTTTGTACTGTAATGATCATGAAATCTATCTTTGGCTATTACCATTGTTTTACCATCAATATCAGCCATGGTGATTTCTTCTTTTGCTCCACTCATCCAGCCGAGGAATTTTGACCAACTACCTTGTTCGCGACTTTGAAAATCGCATAATTTGGCTAAACCGCCCAAAATGTCTGTTGTGTCTTTTGGAAGTTCGGATTTTTGCTTTGGAGCTTCAGTTTTAAGGTCGAGTTCTTCAAAGGCTTTGAGCAGTTCTAGGCATGGTGCCAATACTTCATTGAACATCAAATCAATTTGTTCCACTTGATCTTTATTTGGATTTTTGACTTTTAATAAATTATCGAAAGCCTCCATGAAATCGTCAGGATCTTTCATTAAATTCATCAAACCCTTAGCTCTTAGCGCAGGTACATCTTTGATAGCTTTAAATACGTCTCCAAAATCCACTCTGTCGTTATATCCAACGGAAATTATTTCACCTACTTTTTTGGCTATTTCTCCAGCTTCGTGGAAGAATGGAGGGTTTTTCATTATATTGGATACTCTCTTATATCCATCCATTTTCTTAAAGTTTTTTACAATGTCTTCTTCGCTGATATCGAATTTTATTTTATAAACTTTGTCGGTAAGGTCTTTATATTTGCTACGATATTCTTTCATTCTATCCGCTAGATCTTTTTCATATTCTTTTTCAGTTTGTCCTTTATTGGTTTTTTCTATAAAATTGATGAATTTTTCTGATTTTTCACTACCCAATTCAGCCATTTTGATAGCCTTAATGGTATCGGCGAACTTGGCTTGGTCTCCGAACGGAGTATTTTTCTCCATAGGATTCCATTCTATTTTTGGATCGCTGTTAATGGTGATTTTAACAATGCTGGTTTTTTCTACGACAGGTTGAATATCTTTTGAAAGACTGTTTAGTTTATCTAAAATACTTTGCAACTCTTCGCCGTCGCTAACGATAGTTTTGAATTTTTGTAATGCGTCTTTGATTGTAGTGAATTGGACTACATTTAAAGATTTTGGTTCTTTTGTTTCAATTTTTGAAGTATATCCGGTTTTTTCTAGTTCAGCTTTTGCTTTGTCAAAATCCTGTACGGCTCTTTCGTCAGGCACTTGAGTTAACATACCTTGGAATTTTGCAATTACTTCGTCTTTATTGTAACTTTTGAACTCAGGTTTTTCTTCTGGTTTGTTTTTGAAAGCAAATTCAACTTCTTTTTTATCATTTAATTTTTTGGAAATTTCCAGAAGGTATGGTGTATCTTTACTATCAATTTTGATTGAATAGATTTGGCTTCCTTCATTGTCATTTTTTGGACCTTCGAGTTTTATACTACGCTTGCCTGTTCCGATGGAATCGCTGTTTTTGTCTGTAACTTCATCAGCTATTTTTTGAAGATCTTTAACTTTTTCAGCAAGTCGTTCTGGTAATGTTAATTCTTTTTCAGCTTTCCCGCCTTCAACTTTGCCACCTTCTTGAGGTCCTGCTTTAGTAGCTTTTTCAAGTCGATCAATTTCAGCTTGTAAGAATTTTTGTGATTTTTCAAAGTTTGCAACTTTGTATTTATTTTTACCAGCCTTTCCGCCATAAACATATTCCCAAAGCCATTTGTAGGCACAAAGTTTTACTTTGTCTTTGGTGTTATTGAGCCTATTTCCGTCGGCATCTTTTTTATCTAATATTTTTTGGAATTTTTTTGTGAAAAGGAAACTGCGTTCGCTGTCTGTGAATTTACCTTCACCTGCTGGAATATGAAAAGTCCAGATAACTTTTCTTCCTCTTACTTCAAAATCTGAAGCGGCAAGGATGTCTTTAAGCGACATCTTTTCGTCAAGAATGAGCTTCTCAGCAGGTTTCTCGGCAGGTTTCTCGGCAGGTTTCTCGGCAGGTTTCTCGGCAGGTTTCTCAGCAGGTTTCTCGGCAGGTTTCTCGGCAGGTTTCTCAGCAGGTTTCTCAGCAGGTTTCTCCTCTTCTTTGACTGGCATTGTTATGCCGCTTTTATCTGACAAATCTTGGTATAATTTGTTCCTAATTTCGAATGAGAGATCTTTTGCTTCGATTAGTTGTTTTTGAATGTCTTTACTTAAATATTTTTCGAGATTGTATAATATACTTTGACTGGTTTGATTTTTTTCCCAGGTTGGGAATATTTTTTTAAGTAATATTTTTGTAGCATTGATGGTTAATTTTCCAAATTTTGTTGCATTTGTTTTGGAATTTTGTCCCAATTCATCGTTGAGAATACTGTCCATTTTCTCAGGTCTTTGCTGACAAATGTAGCTAATGATTTTTTCTATTACTTCCGGTTCTCCATTCAGGAAAATTTTGTTTTTTGCTAAATTATCTAAAATTGAATCTTTTCTTGCTTGAATGATATCTGCAGACAATAGTTCTCCTTTTTGTTTATCTGTTAATTTGGTTTGTAGCTCTGCAAAGTCGGAATCTGATAATTTATCAGCCAAAATCTGGATGCATTTTTTGTCGAGTTTTGAAATTTTATCCGTGGATTTTATTGCATCGTAGGTCTCTTTGATAATTTGTGGTTTGTCGCTTGCTGCTTGGATTAATATTTCCGGTCTGGTTTTTGCTAATTCTGTAGTTAATCTTTTTAAATCGCTTTCATTTTTGATTCCATTGAGGAAGACTTTTACGGTTTCGAAACTGAATTGATCTATATTTAAATGCTTGTCGGTATATTCGTCAAAAAGAACTCTAGTATTTTTTTCATTGCCGGATGCGAATTTCGCCAACTTTTCCACTTGGCTTGCTTCAAGGGCTCCTTTGTCTTTTGATTGAATACGCTCTTTAACTATTTTGTCGAATTTATCTTGATCGAGATGTTCAAGATCTTCTTTGAATTGTTTATCTACGGCACTAACTTCTCTGGCTTTATCGTCAGCCTTTCCAGTTCTGTCTTTATCAGCTTTTTCTTTGGCTAATCTTTCTTGCTCGGCCTTTTCCTTGGCTGCTTTTTTGGCATCTTCTTTGGCTCTTTCAGCTTCATTTTTATTTGGTTCCTTTTGAGTTTCCGCATAAATAAAACGATTCTCTTTTAGAAGATTTTTTGTTTTTTCTAGTAGAAATAAAAACTTGTGAGTACTCATTTTTTTATTTTTGTTTTCACGGACGTCTCCGTTTTTGAAATTAAATCCCTGTATTATATCAAATTTTTGGATTTGAGTCAATTCATTTTAAGTCGTTAATTGTTTATATTGTGTGCATGAAATTACCGATAATTATTGTAAATTTTAAACTTTACGAGCAGGCAACAGGTGATAATGCTATAGATTTGGCGAAAATTCACGAAAAAGTTGCGAAGGAGACTGGTGCTAATTTGGCTGTGGCTGTGAATCCAATAGATTTGGCTAGGGTTGCTGATGCTGTGAGTATTCCTGTTTTTGCTCAACACATAGATCCTATTAAATTTGGTGGTCACACCGGACATATTTCTCCGGATTTGGTTAAAGAGGTTGGCGCTTATGGGACACTTTTAAATCACGCAGAATATCCTATGGAACATGAAACTGTAATGAAAGCTATTGAAAGGTGTCGTGATGTGGGGCTTTTTACTGTTTTGTGTGCGAATACTCCGGAAACTGCAGTTGAATTGATAAAATATAATCCGGATTTGATAGCCGTAGAGCCACCGGAATTGATTGGTGGAGATATTTCCGTATCGAAGGCTGGTCCACATATTATTGAAAGAGCCGTACAAATGGTAGGGGAGAATAGAGTACTTGTAGGGGCTGGAATTCGTGATCCTGAAGATGTAAGTATTGCTCTATCACTTGGTGCAGTCGGTGTGCTTTTGGCTTCGGGTGTTACTAAATCAGCAGATCCTTACTTGGTTCTTCAAGGTCTTGTTGGTGGTTTGAAGCAAGCTTGATTCCATTAATAATACCAGGATTATCAATAAGTCATTTTTGAAGAATGGCGTGTCTATTAGTCCGTGAATGAAAAAGTATAAAAGAATCAAATTTGCCAAAATATGGAAATTTAATTCTTGTTTATTGTCCCAAAGTACAATATTCCTAATGTTTTTGATGACGCAAAAAATAAGCAATATCAGTCCCAAAAGCCCAAATTGGAATATGAATAAAAGAAATATGTTATGTGGTTGAAGAACATAGTAGTCTAATGGTTCATGTCCAAGTACGGTTTTTACATTTTCAAAGTATTGTTGTTGGAATTGTCCGAAACCAAGTCCAAATAAAAAGTTTTTGGGCTCTTTTAGTAAATGTAGTGAGGTTTTCCAAATTTGGCCTCTTTCGCTCAAACTGGAATAATTTGTCTGAATTGTTGGTAAAATTTTTAAATAAAAAACTGTGATTACGACTACAAAGCATACGATAGCAATTGTTAATTTTGCTGTTTTGCTTTTTAAAATTTTGCTGCCACTTTTTTTAAATAAATAAATTAAAATAACGATTAAACTTCCAACTAATGATCCCATCGAAATTGTCGCGAGCATTAAAATTCCGAGAGCAATTGCGTATAGCAAATTCGATTTGATTTTGATGTTTTTAAAAAATTCTATAGCGAAAAAAATGAAAAATGGAGTGAGGTAGTATCCTAGATAAACCGCAGCATCAAGCGGCCCAAGCAGTCTGTGGTCATATGCGATATTGTATCCTAATGCATTGTAGATGACACAAAAAAGACCGAAAAGCATTGCGCCAATTCCACCGATTTTAAATGCTTGTTTGCGTTCATTGTCATGCTTAAACGTTTCGATAAAAATAAAGGTTAGAATGCATGCGAATGCCAAAAATTTTGCATGACGAATAAAATCTAACTTATTTCCGATGTGGTTTGTGAATGTGGAAATTAGGGTTAAAAACACAAATCCCAAAATGATCCAATGTTTTCGTATATTTTTAATTGTTTGGAAGAAAATTTTATTTTTAATTATTGCGATTAAAAATACTATGCATTGTAAGCCGATTAGTATTTCTTGTAGGTTGGTTGGGAAATTGCCAATTTTGAATCTTATTAAATAGGATTCGAGAAAAAGTAGATTAAAATAGAGGAGTAGTTTGTTTATTTTCATGTTTCAGAGTTTATGCTGATTATTTTATTTTGGCAAAATTTTAGCGTATATTCTCGATATGGAGATTATTAGTGCAACAGTTTTGAAGGGTAAGAATCTTGGGACTAAGCTCGGATTTCCTACTATAAATGTTTTTTATGGTGGTGAATCTAGAGGTGTTTTTGCTGGAAAGGTTTTGATTGGTGATACTTGGTTGCCGGCAGCTATAAATGTAGGAGTGCGTCCAACGGTTGATAAAGAAATAAATTTATGTGAGGCACATATTCTAAATTGGCACGAAAATTTAATGGTTGGTTCAAAGATTCAAATTAGTTTGGACAAGAAGATTAGAGAAACTAAAAAATTTAATAACCTTGAAGAATTAAAGGACCAAATTTCTAAAGATGTTGTATTTGTAAAAACTTGTTATAATCTTGAAGTATGAAACGTTTAATTACAAAAATTTTTCCAGAGAGGCATCCTTTGAGATTGTTGTATCATAAAATCATGGGTGTCATTGCGGCTGTTGTGAATGGTTTTCCTGCAAATAAAATGATAGTGATTGGTGTGACAGGGACAAAAGGCAAATCTACGACTGTTAATTTTATTACTAATATTTTGAATGCTGCCGGTTTCAAAGTTGGTATGACTTCTACCATTAATTTCCAAATTGCTGATCAGCGTTGGGTTAATGCAACTAAAAAAAGTACTCAGAGTCCTTTTATTTTACAGAAGATGTTGAAGGAAATGGTTAGATCTGGGTGTAAATATGCTGTAATAGAAGTTACTTCTCATGCTATTGATCAATCCAGAATTTTTGGAATTAATTTTGATGTTGCGGTAATGACGAATATTGCTCCAGAGCATATTGAATATCATGGAAATTTTAATAATTATCTAGCAACAAAAGCTCAATTATTTAGTAGAGTTTCACGTGGACGTAAAAAATTTGGTGTTCCAAAGGTTTTAATTTCAAATGCAGACGATCAATATTTTAGTTATTTTGATCAATTTGTTGCCGATAGAAAAATTACTTATGGTTTGAAAGCTGCTACTGTTTATGCTGAGAATGTACAGAAAAACCCTGAGGGTTCACATTATGTAATGCATGTTCCCAATAATTCTTTGCCGATCGAGTTAAAGATGCCGGGACAGTTTAATATTTATAATTCTTTGGCCGCAGCAGCAGTATGTATAGCTTTGCAGGTGCCTTTGTCGACAATTAAAAAAGGGTTGGATGAAAGTTCTTCTATTGCGGGTAGGTTTGAACATGTTCGTTGTGGGCAGAAATATAGTGTTATTGTTGATTATGCGCATACACCTGAGTCATTGCATGGTTTATTGAAGTTGTATAGAGGTTTAACTGCAGGTAAATTGTATGTTGTTTTTGGGGCTACCGGTGGAGGTAGAGATAAGTCAAAGAGACCAAAAATGGGTGAAATTGCCAATGAATTTGCGGATTATGTTATCGTGACGGATGATGATCCATATGAGGAGGATGAGTGGCAGATTATTGATCAAATTTCTCAGGGAGTTCCTCGTAAAGAAGGTAAGAATTTCTGGAAAATACCTGATAGGAAAGAGGCAATTCGTTTAGCTTTAACCTTGGCTCACGAAGGTGATTGCGTAGTTGTGGCAGGAAAGGGATCTGAGGAGGTGATTAAGTTGAGGGGAAAGACAATTCCGTGGAATGACAAAAAGGTTATTACGAAACTTTTAGAAAGAGAGATTGAGGTTAAATTAAATTCAGGTGATTGGGAAAAACGCGAGAATGTTTGTAAAGCATCATGATATGAGAGGTTTTTTATTGGTTGATAAAGGAAAAGGTCTGACGTCTTTTGATGTGGTTTTTAAAATAAGAAAATGGGGTGGGGCGACACAACTCCTTAGAGTTGGTCACGCAGGGACACTTGATCCTTTGGCTACGGGACTTCTAATTGTTGCTGTTGGTGAAGCGACGAAAGTTTTAGAATATCTAATTGGTTTTGATAAGGAATATGAAGTAAAGGCTCATTTTGGTGCAGTTTCCGATACCTTTGATGCTGAGGGCAAAATTACATATTTGGATGTTAAGCAGGTGGAGAAATTTAAAATGACTAAGAAATCTTTCGAACAGCTGATTTTGCCAAAATTTTTGGGTGTGATTGATCAGGTGCCGCCAAAATTTTCAGCGTTAAAAATTAAAGGTAGAAGAGCAATGGACATGGCTCGAGATGGTGAAAAATTTGAAATGAAGTCTCGAAAAGTTAATATTTATGATCTTATAATTAAAAAATTTGAATGGCCTGAGGTTGTGTTGAGGGTAAAATGTGGTTCCGGAACTTATATTCGTTCTTTGGTTCATGATATTGGTCAGGTGGTTGGATGCGGAGCTTATGTAAAGGAGTTGAGAAGAATGAGTATTGATGGATTTGATTTAAGTGATGCTATGGTGGTTGATAAGGATTTTAGTTTTGTGAATAAAAATATTGAACAATATTTGATTCCAATAGAGAAAATGTTTGAGCATTGGCCAAAAATTGAGCTTAGTGATGGTGAGTATAGAGGATTGAAGGATGGAGGTTCAATCCTGTATAAAAAAAGTGATCACGGCGCTATTTATTTAGCCTATTACAAAGGTAAAATAGTTGGTTTGATCGAAAAAAGTGTTCAATTTCCTGGGTATATTAATTTTAGAAAACAAATTTTTGATTAATTTTAGTTTTTGTTTTTTTCTTTGAATTATGTAAAGATATTTTTGAAATTATGAATCTAAAAAATATCTTTTTACAATTTTATCAGCCGGCTATCTTTTCTTTTCTTTTGGCTGTGATTTTTATTCTTATAGCTTTGAAATTATTTCCAAAGTTTAAGTTGATGGATAGGCCACATAAATATGGACTTGATCGTGCACCTATACCTTATTATGGTGGCTTAACGATTTATTTTGCATTTTTGATTTCACTTTTGATTTTTGTACCATTGGATAAGCATGTAATAGGTTTATTGATAGGTTCTTCAATGATAATGCTTTTAGGATTTTTTGATGACTTGTTTAGTTTAAGTCCGTGGTTTAGGTTATTTGTGCAGTTTTTGGCGGCGTCAATTTTAGTTGTTTTTGGCATAGGTATTCTATCTATTAAATTACCTTTTATTGGGATAATTGGTTTTGATCATTTTTTTGTTGGTGGTTTTTATTTGATGTCTGCAATTTTTACAATAATTTGGGTTATGACTATTCTGAATACCATGAATTTTGTTGATGGAGTTAGCGGATTGGTTAGTGGTGTGAGTTTTGTTGCTGGACTTACGATTTTCTTTTTGAGCGTTCATCCTGGATTACATGAAAATCCTCAGGCTCAGTTGTCTGTTGCTTTGATAGCTTTGATTATAGCCATGGTTAGTTTGGCGTTTCTTATTTTTGATTTCCCAAATGCTAAAATTTTGATGGGGGATACTGGTAGCACTTTTTTAGGTTTTATGTTGGCAAGTTTGGCAATTTTTTCTGGAGGAAAAGTGGCAACTGCTTTTTTGGTTTTAGGGATCCCTATATTGGATATGATTTGGGTAATTATGAGAAGAACTCTTTCCGGCAAGAAATTTTGGCAGGGCGATTTGATGCATTTGCATCATAGATTGTTAAATTTAGGTTTATCTAAAAGAAAGGTAGTTTTGATTTATCTATTCGTAGCCGCTTTATTTGGTTGTGCGGCGGTGATTCTCGTAAGTAGTCAGCAAAAATTTTTTATGATTATTGCTTTGACTGTTTTGATGGTGCTTTTGGCTTTAGCTCTTATTGCCGTTCCGCATAAGAAGTGATATAAGTGCGGTACTATGGCAGATGTAATTGATGAGATTAAAAGTAGGCTTGGTATTGAGGAAGTTGTTTCTCAATATGTTCAATTGAAAAAAGCCGGAAGAAATCTGAAGGGGCTTTGTCCTTTTCACGGTGAGAAAACTCCCAGTTTTGTAGTGAGTCCTGAAAAACAGATTTGTCATTGTTTTGGTTGTAATAAAGGTGGAGATATTTTTGCTTTTATTCAAGAGGTTGAGGGAGTGGGTTTTGCTGAGTCCATGCAGATTTTGGCCGACAGGTGTGGAGTTAAAATTGATAAAGATAAATTAGAAAATAAAGCGCCAAAATCTGAAAAAGATATTTATTTTAGAGCGCATGACTTGGCTTGCGATTTCTTTGAACAACAATTGTGTACAACAACAGATGGTAAAAAAGTTTTGGACTACTTGTACAGACGCGGTCTCAAAGATGAAACAATAAAAGAATTTCGTATTGGATTTGCGCCTGATCAATATGATGCTCTTTATCCTATTTTGCTGAATAAGGGGATCACTAAAGATATTTTGATTAAGTCTGGATTGGTTTCGGCAAAAAATTTAGCTGCTGACAGTGTTTACGATAAGTATAGAGCGAGATTGATGTTCCCAATTTTTGATGCGGTTGGTAGAGTCTGCGGATTTGGAGGACGGGCTTTGAAACATGATCAAGCACCAAAGTATTTAAATTCTCCGGAAAATCCGATTTATAATAAAAGTCGCGTATTATATGGTTTGAATTATAGTAAAAAGTATATTAAGGAAGAAGATCAGATAGTCTTGGTGGAGGGATATTTTGATGTCATTGTGCCTTATCAGGCTGGAATTAAAAATTTAGTTGCCAGTTCTGGAACTGCTTTGTCAAATGAGCAGATAAAGATGATAAAGAGGCTCACTACGAATGTCGTAACTTCTTTTGATACCGATTCGGCAGGAATAGAAGCCACGAAGCGTGCATATAATCTTTTTCAAAAAGAGGACATTAATGTAAAAACTGTTACTGGAATAGATAGAAAGGATCCGGCGGATTTTGTATTGGAAAATGGAGAGAAGTTTAAGGAGTTGATTAATAAAGCCGGAGACTTTATGAGTTTTATTATTTCTAAAATTATTGGAGAAAATGATATCACTTCTATTTCAGGTCGTAAAAAGGTTGTAAGGGATATTTTGCCATATTTTCAAGGATTGTCTCCCACAACACGAGATTTTTGCGTAAAGGAATTGTCTCAAAAGTTGAATATTAATGAGCAGCACCTTTATGAAGAAATTGAAAGTTATAAGTTGCCAGCAAATCATCCAATGAGAAAATCTGTGGAGTTGGCCGAAGCTAAAATATCTTTGAATAAATTTAGTATTGAGGAGTTGATTTTGGGGCTAATTTTGGAAAATCCAAATTTATTTGAGAATTCAAACAAAGTTTTGGATTTGGCGATCTTGTCGCAGTGGACGAAAAATGTTTACAATGATCTATTACAACAGTATAATTCGGCCCGAGAAAATTTCAAAAACTGGAATTTCGAAACAGGCTTTTTGTCTCAAGACAAAGAGAAAATCGACGTCTTACGTCTTTATGCCGAAGAATTATATAATGGATTTTCCCACGAAGCGTTAGGAATTGAGGTGGAAAAACTAATTGACAGGTATAAAAAAGATCGTAGAGCAAAAGTTCTAAGTGAATTGCAAATTAATATCGAGGAAGCGGAAAAATCTGATAACAAAGAGAAATTGAGGAATTTGTTGATGGAACAACAGAAAATTTTGAAAAGTTAGTTTTACCCCATTATTAAAAACTAGATGGCTAGGACAAGTAAATTTATTGCTCATCCAACGGATGATCAAATGGATAGGTTTCCCAAGGAAGTTCAACACCTTATCAAAAAAGGTAAAGAGCAGGGTTTTGTAACTCATCAGGAGTTGCTTAAAGCCATGCCGAATATCGAAGATGATTTGATTTTGCTTGATGAGATTTACAGTCTTTTCATGGAAATAGGTGTGGAAGTTCTTGATACTAAAGATGCTTTGGCTGCGGATGATGAAGAATGGAAGAAGACTGAAGCTTTGGCGAAGGTGGAGGATGTTGTTGAACCAGATGAAGACCTTTCGCTTAGTGAGAAGAAGGCTAAAAAGGTTAAACGTGAAGCTGAATTCAAAGAAATTGCTAACGACTCGATTAGATTGTATTTGTGTGAAATTGGACGTGTAGATCTTTTGACAGGTAAGGAGGAAGTTGAATTAGCGAGACGTATTGCGAAAGGTGATCAGGCTGCTAAGGGTAAATTGGCTGAAGCTAATTTACGTTTGGTTGTAAGTATTGCTAAAAAATATATTGGTCGTGGCCTTTCATTCCTTGATTTGATTCAAGAAGGAAATATCGGACTTTTCAGGGCGGTAGAGAAATTTGATCCAAATAGAGGTTTTAAGTTTTCTACATATGCGACTTGGTGGATTCGTCAGGCAATAACCCGTGCTATTGCGGATCAAGCTAGAACGATTCGTATTCCGGTTCATATGGTTGAAACAATTAATAAATTGACTCATGCTCAACGCAGATTAGTACAGGAATTGGGTCGTGAACCACTTGTGGAAGAATTAGCGGCTGAAATGGATATGGATGTGAAGAAGGTTCGTCATATTATGAAGATTTCTCAAGATATCGTTTCTTTGGAGGCGCCGGTAGGTACTGAAGAAGATAGTAAATTGGGAGATTTTATCGAAGATGACGAGGCTCTTTCTCCTGCAGAATCTACAAATCGTCAACTTATTAGAGAGAATATTCATGAAATGCTTCAGTATTTATCACCACGTGAGAGAAAGATTATTGAGATGAGATTTGGTTTGAAAGATGGAGTTGGGCATACTTTGGAGGAAGTTGGTCAAGAGTTCCATGTAACTCGTGAACGTATTCGTCAAATTGAAGCGAAGGTGTTGCAGAAGTTGAAAGAACATCCGACTTCTGTTAAGATCCGTCCGCACTAATTTAAATATAATATAACCTAAAATAATATGAATATGATGATGGATGATGACGAAGATTTTGATCCGGAAAATATTACTCCTGAAGATGCTACTGGAGATGATGCTCATGCAGGCGATGATGCTTCTGTTCAGGCTTCAAGTAGTAAAGTAACTTTGGTAACGAAAGAAGGTTTCGACAAATTGAAAGAAGAGTTGGAACAGTTGAAAACTGTTAAAAGAAAGGAAGTTGCTGAAAGGATTAAGGAAGCTATTTCTTATGGAGACCTTTCAGAAAACTCTGAATATGAAGAAGCTAAAAATGAACAAGCTTTTGTGGAAGGTCGTATTCTTGAGTTGGAGGACAAAGTGAAGCATGCCAAGATTATTGCTGAAAATCATAAGACAAAATCTGTGCAATTAGGTAGTACGGTTCATCTTAAGAATATTACTAAAGGTAAAGATGATTTAGAGATTTACACAATTGTTGGTTCTACTGAAACTGACCCTTTTGCTGGTAAAATTTCGAATGAGTCTCCGGTGGGAAATGCACTTCTTGATAAACAAAAAGGTGATAAAATTAAAGTGATTGTGCCTGCTGGTGCTGTTGAATATCAAATTGTTAAGATTGATTAGTAATTAGAGATTTAAGAATCAAAATAAAAGCCCCGGTCTTGGGGCTTTTTCTTTAAGTATTTTTTAATCTTAACGCTTCTTTTTGTTTGGGAGATATTTATGTACCGTTTTTGTGGTGGAATTTATGGTGATATTTTTTACGTTTTCTTTTTCGCGAGGGTAGTCTATTTTCAAAGATTTTATTGTTTTGTAGATAAAATATACGAGTGGTACAAAGCTTAAAAATAACAGAATTCTTGCTGAAAAATAGGGGATTCCTTCATAGCGTACGGCCAATAAGAATAAGAATAATATTCCGAAAAGTGATAAATGCAGCGAAGTTTTGCGAAAAATGCGTTTAAAAGCAAAATCATAGGATTTTCGTCGATCATAAATGATTGATAGAGCAATTGCTCCTGCAAATAACAAGAATACTAGGACAGCGAGGGGAATGTAGAACCTAAAGTCTACGCCTGGATTTGGGGAAAGAAAATATTTTATAAATTTCATGGCCAGAAGATAGATTAATTTTGTTTAGAATGCAAGTGGGATCTTTTCTTGAAACGCAGTTTTATAACAATTAATGCGCCAATAATGGCTATTAATGAGCTAATTTGAGTAATTCTAATATTAAAAATGATTAAAGCGTCATCTCCTCTAAGGAATTCTTCGAAAAAATGGAGAAAACAGTAACTTGCTATACCTACAAGTCCGATAAAGCCGCCGTTTCCCCAATCTTTAATCTTTTGATTTTGTCCTAGGAAAATTAAAACTGTGAAAATGATGGATGAATATAGGAAAGCGTATATTTGAACAGGATGTATCGGTACAGAATATTTAATGGCTGGGTTGTCGAAATTTACAGCCCATGGCAGTGACGATGGTGTGCCATAGTTTGTGCCATCAAAGAAGGTTCCGATATGACCGATTGCTAGTCCTAAAATTGTTGCTGGAACTATTACATCAAGCCATTTCCAGAAATTCTGTTCACTTTTTTTGCACAAGAAATATAGGTAAATTGTTGCTGCTAAAATTGCACCCCAAAGTTCAAGGCCTTTGTCCCAAAAATAAAATAAGCGTAGGAAGCTCGCTAAATTTATTTCACTGAAGTATGTATTGTAATTATTAATTATTGATAAGACTCTTGCGCCAATAAGACCCCAAATTATTATTTTCCAAGCATTAGAGCTAATGAATTGTATTTTGAGACCGTTAGAAAGGGCAAGTCTGATTAAGGTTATAGTTGCTGTAATTAATGCTACGGCAAAGAAAACCCAAAGAGTATGTAGTTCAAAGAAATTTGTGGAAAATATTACAGGGAACATTTTTTAAAAGTTAAGTAAGGTTATTATACTACCAAAAATAAAAAGTGGGGGAAGAAGAAAATTGGCAATTGCACTGTTGCGGAAAAAATTAATTTTTAGTGAGCTGCTTGCGTGTAGTAAAAATGTGATTACCAAAATGTATTTAAAGAGGTGAGTGTTGTAAACCTGGAATGATTGAGGGATTGCTGAGAATCCAAAATCTTTGTTATTGATGTATAGAGATACAAAATAATAAATTACATAAAATCCTAAAAGCCATCCTGTAAATGCATTTACTTCTTCTATGAGTGAAAATAAGACTCTTTCCTCTGATTTTTCTGTTATTTCCTGATTTTTTAGCTGTTTTTTGACTATTTCTAAGTTTTCTATGGCTTTTTTTCTAGCTTGCCAGATAGTTTTTAGAGTATTTTTAACTTTTGCTTTGTATTCCGGAGTAGGTTCCTTGAAATATAATTTTGCGAATTCCCAGAGCTGTTTATTATAAGTAGAAATTTGTAATTTAATTGCTTCAACTTCTGGTGGGGTATAGAAAATTTTTTTTATCTTTTCCAAGAAGCTGTTGATAATTTTAGAGCCTAAAGATGTTTTTTCTGGTTCTGTTAAATGAACTTTTTGCCAATCATCAATTTTTCCCAGTAAATCTTCTTTAAAAGTTTTTTGATGAGCTTCTTGGTGGAGAGTTTGAAGCATTTTCTGAGTTTGTACCTGGAATTCGAAGCGTTTTTCCTGATGTGCTGTTGTTTTTAGAGATTTTTCCTGTTCTTCAAGGAACTTTAAGAGATCATTTGCGCTTTCGAGAATGTAGTCTACATTTGTACTATTCTTTATACGTAAAAGTTTGTCGATTTTTTTGTTTATTTCAGCCCTTTTGTCCGGTTCTATATCTTGGGAAAATTTTTGTAAAAGATCGTTTACGGCTTTTAAGGTAAGTTCTATTTTTTCTTTTACAAATTGGATTTTTTTCTCCTGTTCTATGTTCACTGCGTTTTTTTCTGCTTCTTTATTTTGTGTTGTTGTTGGTAGTTTTGATTGAAGTTGGTTTTCTAATCTTTTTTCACCTTCTTTGTGAGCGACCTCGATTTGTTCTTGAGTAGCTCCTTCAACCCAAATGGCGCTGATATTTAATTCATATTCAGTTTGTAATTTATTTATGGCATCCTCTTGAGTTTTAGCTGGAATGGTCCCGCTAACTAATTTTGAATTTTTGTCTATGGCTTCAAAAGCAAATTTACTTAAAGTTGAATCAACTTTTGGAGCTTCTTTGGTTTCTTCCAAAAGTAATATAGAAAATCCGAGGTTTTCTAACTCGATACGCGCGGTATTTTCATCGGGAGCCTCTACGCTACCGCTGAGTTTTTTGCCGTCTTTATTAGCTATTGTATATTTAAAGATTGCCATAGATTTTTAGGCTTTTTGTTTTTTTGCAGCCTCTATGAATCCTTTGAAGAGTGGGTGAGCCTTGGTCGGGCGTGATTTAAATTCAGGATGGAATTGACTGCCAATCATGAATGGATGGTCTTTTAATTCGGCGATTTCTACGAGATTTTCTTTTTCATAAATTCCTGGGAATGTCATGCCAGCTTTTTCCAAAGTTTTTTTGAATTCGTTGTTGAATTCATAACGATGGCGGTGTCTTTCTTCTATCTCTGTAGATTTATAAAGATTGAAAGTTTTTGTGCCTTTGGATATTTTGCATGGATATTTGCCTAGTCTTAAGGTTCCGCCTTTATCACGATTTTTGTGCTGACCTGGTAAGAAGTGGATAACGTATTTTGATGGATTTAATTTGCCCTCTTCGTCGAATTCTTCTGACGTTATTGAGGAATCTTTTAGAGCATAACGTGCAAATTCTATACTCATAATCTGCATTCCCAAGCATAGTCCGAGGTAAGGAATTTTGTTTTCACGAGCATAGTTGGCTGCCATAATCTTTCCTTCAATTCCTCTTTTGCCAAAACCTCCAGGAACTAGGATTCCATCTGCTTTATGAAGATTTTCCCAAGTTTCTTTATCTTTTTCTTCCAATTTTTCAGATGAGATCCACATAACTTTCGTATCACAGCCGGTGTGATAACCTGCTATTTTGATTGATTCGATTACGCTTAGATATGCATCATCAAGTCCAGTATATTTGCCAACAATAGCGATGGTGAGAGTTGTTTTTTTTGCATTAATTTTCTTGTAAAGATCCTCCCACTCTTTGAGATTTGGCTTGAGCTTACCTAAATTTAGCTTATTTGAAATTAACTGTACGATATTGTTTTTTTGGAAATTTAGAGGGACTTCGTAGATGGATTTTAGAGTTTCTGCCGGAATAACATATTCTTCTTGAACGTCGCAGAACAAAGAAATCTTCTTTAATAATTCTTTTTCAATATGATAATCAGCTCTGGCTAAAATGAAATCTGGTTGAATACCAATCGAGCGCAGTTCTCTAACTGAAGCTTGGGTTGGTTTTGTTTTTAATTCTTTAGAGCCTCCTAAGAAAGGAAGAAGAGTGGCATGAATAAATAATGTGTTCTCTGCTCCCAATTTATATCTTAATTGTCGGATTGCTTCGAGGAAGGGTAAGCCCTCTATGTCTCCAACTGTTCCACCAATTTCAATCATCATTACATCGCAGCCTGAAGTCTTTGCGGCTTCGGTAATTTTGTTTTGAATGGCATCTGTAATGTGGGGAATAATTTGGATTGTGCGACCAAGAAAAGTGCCCTTACGTTCTTTTTCCAGAACTTCACTGTAGATTTTTCCTGTAGTAACTGAAGAAAGTTTGCTGAGGCTGGTGTCGATAAATCTTTCGTAATGACCAAGATCAAGATCTGTTTCTCCGCCGTCATCTGTTACGAATACTTCTCCATGTTGAAACGGACTCATTGTTCCGGGGTCGACGTTGAGGTAAGGATCCAACTTCTGTGTGAACACTTTAAGGCCAGATGCCTTGAGTAGTGCTCCGATAGAAGCTGAAGCGATTCCCTTACCTAAGGAACTACATACGCCACCGGTGACAAATATATATTTACACATGCAAATTTTTAAATGAACGAGGAATGAAACGCCCTTGTTTTAACTCTAGTAAATTTAGCCCATGAGGTTGAAAAGAGCAATAGCTAAATTTGGCTAAATATAGCCAATTTTCTTTTTTGCTGTTTCCAGGGTATTTGAGGCAATTTTTTTTGCGCGTTTTGCTCCATCTTCCAGCACTCCGTAAACGTAATCTTTTTTAGGAAGAAGTTCATTGTATTTAGCACGGGCATCGGCAAAATATTCTGTGAGTTTTGACAGTAAGGTTTTTTTTGCATCGCCATAGCCGAATCCGCCAGCTTTATATTTTGTAGCCAATTCTGCCATCTCTTTTTTATCTGCAAATAATTTATAGATTTGGAATACGTGACAGGTATCGGGATTTTTAGGATCTTCTAGCGGTATTGAATCGGTAACGATGCCCATAACTTGTTTTTTAAGCTCCGCATCAGTTCCAAAGAGGTCGATGGTATTACCATATGATTTACTCATTTTTTGTCCATCGGTGCCTGGAACTACAGCTACGTCATCTTTAATGTAAGGTTCTGGTAGTTTGAATGTTTCCCCAAAGGTTTGATTGAAATTTGTGGCTATATCACGAGCTATTTCTACGTGTTGTTTTTGGTCTTTTCCTACGGGCACAATGTCCGGTTGATAAAGTAATATATCGGCGGCCATGAGAATAGGGTAGTTGAAAAGGCCTACTGTAACTTCTTTTTTGCCTTTGGCTTGTGCGTCTTTCCAAGCATGAGCTCTTTCAAGAAAGGGCATTTTTGTAATGCAGTCAAAAATCCAACAAAGTTCGGAGTGTTCTGGTAAATCTGATTGTTTAAAGAAAGCAGTTTTTTGGGGATCTAATCCGAGCGCAAGGTAGGTAACGGCAAGTTCATAAGTTTGTTTTTTCATTAAAGCCGCGTCGCGTACGGTGGTCAAAGCGTGCAAATCGGCAATAAACAAATAACATTCGAAGTTTTTTTGCATTTCTATGTGTTGTCGAATCGCACCCAAATAATTGCCAATATGTGGCTTACCGCTTGGTTGAACTCCCGAGAGTATACGTTTCATAGGTGTAATGTTTTGGGATTAGGAATAACAACTTAGGTTGTTGTTATAGGATCAATATCTATTTTGATATTTGGGTTCATTATATATTCTTTTGGAAGTTTTTCTAATAATTTGTGGATTATGAAATTGTTAACTGAAGACTTAATGAGTATAATGTAGCGATATTTGCCTTTTAGACGCGAAATATATGCAGGATAAGATTTTATGTCGAGATCTTTTTCTCCGGATTCTCTGAAAAATTTCCATAATAAATTTTCTATTGTTTCAGTAATTTTTTGGCAATCTTGGAGGGATTTGTTTTCGATAATGAGTTTTCCAAGGTGTCCAAATGGCGGATTCGAGAGCAATTTTCTTTGAGTTCGTTCGTAAGTAAAGAATTTTTCGTAATTATTTTCTTTGGTACAGGTGAGGGAGAAGTGTGTGGGATTGTAAGTTTGAATGATTACTTTGGCTTCGTTGCTGACTCGGCCGGCTCGACCAGCAACCTGAGTCATTAGTTGAAAATTGCGCTCTTCTGAGCGGAAATCTGGAATGTTTAACCCTATGTCGGCGATAATTACACCAACCAGGTTAACCTTTGGCAAATGAAGTCCTTTGGCGATCATTTGAGTTCCGATAAGAATGTCGGCTTCGTGATTTAAAAATTTTTTGTAAATTTCTTTGAAACCATGTTTGGTGCTGGTGGTGTCTTTGTCGGCTCTAAGAGTCTTTGCGCTGGGAAATGTCTTGTTTACTTCTTCCTCTATTTTCTGAGTGCCAATGCCTAGAAAACGAATGTGGTGTCCTTGGCAATTTGGACAGGTGTTTATAGGCTGAGTGATTTGTCCGCAGTGATGACAGATCAGTTTTGGATTTTGAAGGGTTTTGCTGTGATAGGTGAGTGGAGTTTCGCATTTTTGGCATTTGGCCGTGAAGCCGCAGTCTCTGCAGACGATGGAGGAGGCTGAGCCTCGACGATTCAAAAAAAGAATAATTTGTTCTTTTTTGTTTAGGGATTTTGAGATTTCTTCTTTTAATCTGTCGCTGAATATGGAATAGTTTTGTTTTTTGAATTCTTCTCTCAGGTCGATGATTTCGACTTGAGGTAGAGGTGTTTTGGAAAAGCGTTCCTTCAGAATAATGGTGAAATCCTTTAGTTCTTCAGCGGTTTCTATGGAGGGCGTGGCGCTGCCGAATACAACTTTTAAATCGGTATTTTGTCTTTGGAGGTTATTGATAATAGTGTGAACTTTGTAGCGTGGAGATTGATCTTGTTTGTAAGAATTTTCATGTTCTTCATCGACAATGACCATTCCTAAAGTCTGAAATGGTGCGAAAATTGCGGATCTTGATCCTATGATGAGTTTACTTTCGTTTTTCCAAATATTTTCCCAGGCAAGTTGTCTTTCGCCTTCAGATATTTTGCTATTAATTACGGTGGCTGATATGCCTAAGGATTTTTCAAAATAGGCAATTATTTGAGGAGTTAAGGATATTTCTGGCACTAAAATCAACACTTGTTTGTCTAAAATATTTATACAATGTTTTGCTAGGTGTGTGTATATTTCTGTTTTACCTGACCCTGTAACCCCGTGTATTAAAAATTTGTTCTTGTTTTCTGTTGTTACTTTCAGAAAAGCATTGGTTTGTTCGGTGTTTAATTTTTGTGTATTAAAATTTTCTATTTGAACATCTTTTTTATTCAGTTTCTTGGGAAGATTTTTATTTTGAAATATCCTTTTTGGTATAAAATATTTGATCAGTTTATGAATGGGGCAGAAATAATATCTATTCATCCATTTTATTAACTCTATTTGCTGTCTTGAAATTAGAGGTTTTTTGTCGGGAATTTCTTTGATTTCCAGAGTGTCGTATTTAGGCTTTATATCATTAAGTTCCCAAGCTATACCAAAAGTTGCTTTTTTACGTAAATTTACTTGAACAATTTGTCCAATTTCCAGATTTATATTTTCTGGGACTTTATAGGTTAAAGTTTCCCTGTTGTTACCGATTTTTTGAGGAATAAGTATTTCAGCGTACATGTTCGTATCTTAACATTGTTAGTAATAACGATCACTTGACAGGATTGTTGAATAATGTATAATTGCAGGCTTTAATCTAGTCTATGTTGAGTTTGTCAGATCAAAATATGTTGATTGAAAGATACGCTAGGGGTCGTGAATCTACCCTAGTGGATCGTTATATAGCCGATGGCCCAACGGTATTAAAGGAGGAGTTGGGGGTGTCTGATGAGGATTGGAGGGTGATTTTTGATCATTTGGTGTTTGGCTTTAATTTGTTATACAAGGCGGTGGTTCAGGCTCAAGATTTCTTTAGAGAGGCATACATTAAACATGGAATGGCTCATGTAAGAGAAATTATGGATGTTGTGGATGATAAATATAATCTACCTTTGGAGGTAGTTTTTGATTTTTTGGCTATTGCAAATGATGGTTTGTATTACCATGTATTGCAAAATAGGGATCGTTATATAATTGCTTTTAAGGCAAGGGGTGGTGATTTTATCCGTAAGGTTTTGGGGGTTTGGAAAGAAAAATATGAAGAAAACTGGTCTAGGATTTTAGATCTTTTACTTCATTCGGTTTGTGCTGATGTTTTTAATGAGACTAATTTCGAGTATGGGTTGAGGGCTTTTTCGGCCATGATGAATGTGAATAGAATGCATAGGCCTATTGAAAAATCAGAGATGTTTAGAGAGTAGTTTGTTTGTTTCGCTAAAATGTATTGACTTTTTTTGACGTAGTATTAATATGTTAGCGTTTTAATACGTTAAAACGCAATAAGTAAATAAACATGATAGAAAAAGAATTGAATAAAAAGGAGATGGAAGAGCTGTTTGAGGCTGTTTTGCAATTAAAGGACATTCAAGAATGCCGGAATTTTTTGCGTGATTTGTGCACTTTTGGTGAATTGTCGGCAATGTCTGAGCGTTTACAGGTTGTGAAGCAGATTAAGGCGAAAATTCCATATAGAAAAATTGCTGATAAGACAGGTGCAAGTACTGCTACTATTACTCGTGTTGCGCATTGGTTCCATCATGGCATGGGTGGTTATAAATTGGTCTTGGATCGGCTTAAATAAGATGTTTCGAGATTAATTTATAGCCGCCTGAAGTAGGGCGGTTTTTTTATTTAAAAAATAATATGAGTAATGTAAGAATTGCGATACAAAGTAAGGGCAGGATGGCGGATAAAAGCCTGGAATATCTTTATTCTTTGGGTTTAAAATTTATTCCTAATGGGCGTAATTGTATTGCCAAATGCGATAATTATAATTTAGATATTTTATTTTTGAGGGATGATGATATTCCAAAGTATGTGGAGAGAGGGGTTGCAGATTTTGGAATTGTCGGTGAAAATGTGGTTTTGGAGCAAAATTCCAGAGTGAAAATTTTGAAGAAATTGGGATTTTGTTTTTGTTCTTTGGTTATAGCTGTGCTTGAAACCTCGAGGATTGATAGGATTTATGATTTGGAAGGTCGAAGGATAGCGACTTCATATCCGGAATTGTTGAAGGCTTTTTTGGAAGAAAAGCGTATTACTGCTGAAATTTTGACGCTGGAAGGATCGGTGGAAATTGTGCCTAGTTTGGATTTAGCGGATGGAATTTGTGATCTTGCTCAAACTGGAAAAACCCTGAAAGATAATAATTTAAAGTCTATTGCGACCATCTTGGATTCGCAGGCTGTACTAATACAGTCTCCATTTTTGACCAATAGATCTATTAAAACATTTGAAATGTTATTTTCTAATAATTTAATGCCTGTTTTATGAGAATTATAAATTTAAAAGAATTAGAGATAGATAAGGCAATGAGAATTGTTGCGGATGCGCGGAGCAAGGATGCTGATGTAAAGGCCATTGTTGAGCTAATATTGAAGGAAGTCGCGGATCGTGGTGATAAAGCTTTGTTTGAATTTACGAAAAAATTTGACGGAGCGGAATTAGATTCTCTGTTGGTGACGAAGAAAGAAATAGATGAGGCTTATGATGTGGTTGGAAAAGATTTATTTGAAGCAATTAAAAGAGCAAAACGAAATGTAGAAAATTTCCATTTTAAAAGCTTTGTGCCGAAAAATCAGATTGTTCGAACGGTTCCAGGGGTGAAATTATGGCGAGAATTTAGGCCAATTGAAAAAGTTGGGTTGTATGTTCCTGGTGGTAAAGCTGCATATTTTTCAACTGTTTTAATGCTTGCCGTGCCGGCGGTTTTGGCTGATTGTAGAGAAATTGTCATGTGCACGCCATGCTCGAGAGAAGGTAAAGTAAATGCTGCTGTCTTGGTGGCGGCTGATTTGTGTGGAGTGAAAAAGATTTTTAAGGTGGGAGGTGCTCAGGCCATTGCCGCGATGGCTTATGGAACTGAATCCGTGCCTAAAGTTTATAAAATAGTTGGTCCGGGAAATCAGTTTGTTTCTACCGCTAAAATGATGCTTTATGGGAAGGTGGATATAGATATGCCCGCGGGACCTTCTGAGCTTTTAATTTTGGCTGATGAGAAGGCAAATGTACGGTGGGTAGCGGCTGATTTATTGTCTCAACTTGAGCATGGAGAGAATTCTCAGGCAATTTTAATAGCATTTTCTGCTGAATTTGCTAAAAAGGTGATTGAGGAAATGGTCTTACAGATGCGGAAGTTGAAAAGATATGAAATAATTAGCAAATCTTTTGATAGGAGTTTTGCAATTATTGTAAATGATTTTGATGAAGCGATTTTTGTGATTAATGATTATGCTCCCGAACATTTGGAATTGGTTATAAATGATTCTGAGAAAATTTTGGGTAAAATTTTGAATGCTGGGTCGATATTTTTTGGGGCATATTCTTCAGAATCTTTAGGGGATTATGCTACTGGTGCTAATCATACTTTGCCTACTTCCGGCTTTGCGAAGATGTTTTCTCCATTGTCCGTAGATTCTTTTGGCAAGATGTTACAGATCCAAAAAGTTTCTAAAACTGGAATAAAAAATTTGAAAGATGATGTTGAAAAAATGGCTTTAGCAGAAGGATTGGATGCTCACAAAAATTCTATAACTGTAAGATTTTATGATTAGTAATTTGATTAAAAAAAGTTTGTTAAATTTTAAGCCTTATACGTGCGCCAGGGATTTATATAGTGAAGGGATATTTTTTGATGCAAATGAAAATGCTTTTGGCAGTATGGTGAAAATTCCTTATAAAGATGAGCTTAATAGGTATCCTGATCCATATTGTATCTTGCTTAAGAAAAATATTTTAAAGTATTTGGATTTACCTTTTTTGAAGATTGAAAATATTTTTGTTGGTTCTGGTTCTGATGAAATTATTCGTTTGCTGATCAATCTTTTTGTTGATTTTGACGAGGAAATTGTTGTGAACGTGCCTACTTATGGAATGTATAAGGTTGCCGCTGATATTGCTGCGGTGAAGGTTAAGGAAGTTGAATTAGATGAGTTTTTTCAATTGGATTTGAGAGCTATAAATAAAGCAATCACACCTAAAACTAAATTGATTTTTTGTTGTTCTCCAAATAATCCGACAGGCAATTTGCTCGATTGGAATGATATTTGTGAACTATGTGAAGATTTTAAGGGAGTTGTTGTTTTAGATGAGGCTTATGTAGAGTTTTCTTCGAGAAAATCGATGGCTGAAATGATTGAAAGATATCCGAATTTATTGATTTTGAGGACTTTGTCTAAGGCGTGGGGGTTGGCTGGTTTACGTTTGGGTTATATGATGGGAAATGATGAAATTGTTGGCTTTTTAAATAAGATTAAGTTGCCTTATAACGTCAATTCTCTCTCTCAATCTTTAGCTGTCAGGGCGCTAAATAATAAGGAAAATTTGCAGGGTTTTATTGAAAGAATTTCCGATGAAAGAGAATGGCTTAAAAATGAGCTAATTCAGCTTGGATTTGAGGTGTTTCCAAGTGAGGCCAATTTTTTATTGATTAAAGTTGGTTTGGAGAATTGTGTTGAAAGAATTGTGCAAAATTTAGCCAAATCTGAAGGGTTAATTTTGAGGGATTTTTCTGCAAATAAAAGATTAAAAAAATGTTTTAGAGTGACTGTTGGGATACCAAAACAAAATAGATTACTGATTCAATCTTTAACTTCATTGCTATGAAAATTGCATTTATTGATAGGGATGGAACGATTATTTTTGAACCACCTGATACGAAAAAAATAGATTCACTGGATAAGTTGAGGGTTTTACCGAATGCCATTTGTGGTTTAAAAAAATTGCTTGTTGAAGGATATAAATTGGTTATGGTATCCAATCAAAATGGCATTGGAACTGCAAATTTTCCGCCTGCAAATTTTGAAATTCCTCAAAATAAATTATTGGAGTTGTTGAAAAATGAAGATGTGAAATTTTATAAAGTCTTTATTTGTCCTCATTTGCCGAAGCAAAATTGTCTTTGTAGAAAGCCAGAAATAGGGTTGGTGAAAGATTTTTTGAAAGATGAAAAAATTGATTTGGAAAACTCTTTTATGCTTGGTGATCGAAGTACTGATTTGAAATTTGCACGTAATATTGGAGTAACTGGTTTTAAAATGCTGACAAATTCATCTTTTCCGAGAATGGCTTTTCTAAGCCGTAAAACAAGTGAGACAGATATTCAAATAATGGTGAATTTAGATGGATGCGGGAATTATAAAGTTGATACGGGTGTGAAATTTTTAGATCATATGTTGGAGCAATTTTCGAAACATTCTTTGGTGGATTTGTATATAAAAGCAACTGGGGATTTGAAAATTGACGAACATCATATAGTGGAGGACGTAGCTTTGGTTTTGGGACAAGCATTAAATCAGGCCTTGGGTGAAAAAATAGGCATAAAGCGTTATGGATTTTGTTTGCCGATGGATGACACCTTGGTGGAGGTTGCTTTGGATTTGAGTGGGCGTCCATATTTGGTTTTTAATGCTAAGTTTAGGCGAGAAAAAGTGGGGGATTTATCTACGGAATTAGTTGAACATTTTTTTAGATCACTGAGTGATAGTTTGCGCTTAAATATACATATAAACGTTCGTTATAGTCGTAATGATCATCACCAAATTGAAGCGATTTTTAAATCGTTTGCTAGGTCTTTTAGGCTTGCTGTAGAGCAAGATTTGCGATTATCAGATCAAATACCATCAACAAAAGGAACATTATGAAGACTATTGCCATAATTGATTACGGTGCTGGAAATATACAAAGTATGACCAATGCGCTGACAAAATTAGGAAGGAAATTCAAAGTTGTAAGTTCGGGAAATGAATTTTTGCAATTTGAGCGAGATTTTGTGAAATTTGATAGGGTGATTTTACCAGGTGTAGGTGCGGCTAAATTTGCTATGGATGAGTTGAGAGAACGTAAATTTATTGAAATTTTGCAAAATTTGACTATTCCTTTTTTTGGAGTATGTCTCGGTATGCAATTGCTTGCTGAGTGGTCCGATGAGGGGGAAGTGGAATGTCTTGGCATTGTGCCTGGAAAGGTGAAAAAATTTGAAAAAAGTGAGCTTAAAGTACCTCAGGTGGGTTGGAATAAAGTTTATAATATGCGGAAATCTCCACTTTTCGATGGTATTGATGACAAAGAATATTTTTATTTTGTTAATTCATATTTTTTACCGATTTATGAGAGGACTTTGTTGGCAAAAAGTTTTTATGAAAATGATTTTTCTGCCGCTATTTTTTGGGAAAATTTTTATGGAGTGCAATTTCATCCGGAAAAGTCAGGAGAGATTGGACTCAAATTACTTAATAACTTTTGTACAAAATGCTAATTATACCTGCAATAGATATTATTAACGGAGAATGTGTCAGACTGACACAGGGTGATTACGATAAAAAGATGGTGTATGGAAAGGATCCTTTAGTGATGGCAAGAAAATTTGTTGATGCTGGAGCCAAATTTTTACATATTGTAGATTTGGATGGAGCAAAATCAGGTAGGCCGGAAAATAAGGATTTGATTGTTAAATTGGTGAAAAAGATCAAGGTTCCTGTGCAAGTCGGTGGGGGAATAAGGGAAATTTCCGATATTGCTGAATATCTGGAAGCTGGAGTAGAAAGAATAATTTTGGGTACTAAGGCGATTAATGATCCTGATTTTTTGAAAAATGCTTTGGGTCTTTTTGGTGCTGATAAAATTGTAGTTGCTTTGGATCTTAAGAATGGGAAATTGATGACAAATGGGTGGATTAGATCTGCAACTGAAGATTTTGAATATTGTCTTTTGAGATTGAAGGCTATTGGTGTGAAGAATTTGATGGTAACTGATGTTACAAAAGATGGAACTTTGGAGCGGCCGAATTTTGAATTAATAAGGGAAGTGGTGGATTTTGGATTTGAGGTGATTGCGGCAGGTGGAATTAAAAGTGAGGAGGATGTAGAAATTTTGGGTAATAGTTCTCAAGCTGTTGTTTTGGGAAAAGCTTTATATGAGAATAAAATTGATCTTAACAAAATATTGCAAAAGAATTTTTTCGGCTTAACAAAGCGTATAATTCCATGTCTTGATGTGAAAAATGGAAAGGTGGTGAAGGGAGTTAATTTTGTGGATTTGAAAGATGCCGGTGATCCTGTGGAATTGGCAAAAAAATATGCAGAAGAGGGAGCAGATGAATTGGTATTTCTAGATATTAGCGCCTCTCTGGAAGACAGAAAGACAATGTTGAATATTGTTGAAAAAGTTGCAAAGGAAATTTTTATACCCTTTACCGTTGGTGGAGGGGTGAGTACTTTGCTTGATATAAAAGCTCTTTTGAATGCTGGGGCGGATAAAGTGGCATTAAATACTTCGGCGGTGCTTAATCCTCAATTGATTTCTCGGGCCGCGAAACAGTTTGGTTCTCAATGCGTGGTTGTGGCTATTGATGTGAAGAAAAAGGATGATAATTGGAAAGTTTTTATTAAAGGTGGGAGTGAAGAAACCGAGCTGAGTGTTTTAAATTGGGCACAAGAAGTTGAAAAACTGGGAGTAGGGGAGATTTTGCTTACTTCTATGGATAGGGATGGAACAAAGAAGGGATTTGATTTGGAATTGTTGAAAATTATTTCAACGGCGGTGGGAATACCCGTAATTGCATCTGGTGGAGCGGGTAGTATGGAGGATTTTAGGGATGCTTTCGTATTGGGTAAAGCTGATGCTGTATTGGCGGCGAGCTTATTTCATTTTGGAGAAGTTTCCATAAAAAAACTGAAAAATTTTATAAATTTATTTAATATTTCTATAAGATTATGACTAAAAATTTGTTAAAACAGATAGATTGGCAGAAAAATAGTGGCTTGGTGCCTGCTATTATTCAAAATGCTGATAATTTAAGGGTGTTGATGTTGGGGTATATGAATGAAGAATCTTTAAAAAAGACTCGAAAAGAGAAAAAAGTGTGGTTTTATAGCAGATCGAAGCGGAGATTATGGCAAAAAGGTGAAAAAAGCGGCAATTTTTTGAGAGTTCAGAGGATTTCTTTAGATTGTGATGGAGATACTTTGCTGATTATCGTGAAGCCTGTAGGGCCAGTGTGTCATACCGGAAAAAGGGATTGTTTTGATGTGGATGGAGCTTTAGGTGTAGATGCTTTTGCTGAATTATTTGAAGTGATTGAAAATAGGAAAAAGCTGATGCCTGAGGGCTCATATACTGCGTCTTTATTTAAAGAAGGATTGAATAAAATTTGTGCGAAAATTGGCGAAGAATCGGGTGAAGTGATCAAAGCAGCTACAAAAGAGACCAAGCAGCGCCTGGTCTCGGAAAGTGTGGATTTAATCTATCATTTGTTTGTGCTTTTGGCGCAGAAAAATATTGATTTACTACGAATAAATAAGAAAATTAGAAAACGAATGTAAAAAGAGACCAATCTTTGTGATTAGGTCTCGCTTCCGTCTTTACTGTCTTTACTGTAGCCAAAGCCTCCTCCTCCACCGTTCATGACTCTTGACATCTCATCGTGCAATCTTGATTGAGCTGGTCTTGCTGGTGGTTGAGGTTTAGAATTTTGGCAGCCAAGTCGAAAGTGATCTGGTGATATGCTTAAGTCACCCATAACGCCGGTTCTTTTTGGTTTTGGGGTTTGATACATTACTCTGAGGGCTTCTGAGCCTGAGCTTGCAACTACGGTTGTTACTTCTGGAGTTACAGATGGATCTGCTACTGGTTCTTCTAGTGTTGCGGTGTCTTTTGCTAATGAATCAGGGATTCCTCCAATACTTACCGTTCTTTCATTTGCCATACTTATTAGAAGTTAAAAATTAGTTTCATGTTCGCTATTTTAGGATAGATTTGGATTTAGTCAAATAAATCGGTAATGACTCAATTGTTTGTGGTGCACCCGACAGGAGTTGAACCTGTAACCCTCGGTTCCGAAGACCGATGCTCTATCCAGTTGAGCTACGGGTGCATGATACGAGAAAGGCGGCTCTTAACTGCCGCCTTTGAATGTAATTGATTAGTGATCAGTTTTCAATCTAATTGCGTTTAACTTTTTTATTCCAGTAAACAAGTAATGGAGTAGCTACGAAAATTGAAGAGTAGGTACCAACGATGATACCGATTGTGAGTGCTAATACGAAGAAGAAGATTGAATTATTGCCAAATACCAATACTGCCAAGAGGGCCAAGACCGCGGTCATTGAAGTATTGATTGAACGAATGAATGTTTCGTTCAAAGCTTTATTTGCTGTTAATTCGAATGGTTCTTCGGAATCACGTAGTAATTTTTCTCTGATTCTGTCGTAAACTACGATGGTGTCGTTTACGGAATAACCGAATACTGTAAGCATTGCAGTAATGAAAAGCGCATCGATTTCAACTCCGAAGAATTTACCAAGGAAAACGAATACACCGGTTGTGATGGCAATATCGTGGATCATGGCAATGATTGCGCATGTACCGAATCTCCATGGGCCGATTGATTTTGGTATTTTTCTGAAGGCGAATGAAAGATAAAGAACGATAAGTACAATCGCCAAGAAAATTGCGATAATGGCTTTATTGAACAATGTTTGACCTACGACTGGACCGATACTTGTGAAACGTGATTCGTTGAATTTCGGCAGTTTGTTCTGTAATTCCGTAATCAATTTCTCGTGATTTGTAGAAGTGATGTAATTTGTCTTGATAATGTAACTGTTGGCGCCTGATTCAAGAACAGTGATTGCAGATAAATTGAGTTTTGTATCTTCAGCTGCTTGTAGGCCTTTATCAGTGGTTTTTGAAGGTGCGACAGGTGTGGAAGCAGGAGTATTTTCAACCGGTGCTTGAGGAGCACTGTTTACAGCATTGCTAGCATCTTTGAGGGCGCTAACGATTTTGTCTTTTGTTACCGCTTCAGTGAATTTAAATTGCATCAAACTACCACCTTGGAAATCGATACCGAGATTTAATCCAAAACCTATAAATCCGATTATTGAGAGACCAACTAGAATTCCAGAAATTGTTAACCAAACTTTAGATTTTTTGATGAATTCAAAATTATAATGGGTCTTTTTCTCTTTAATTCCGAATAATTTGAGGTTTTCAGTGATTTTATGACCAATGAAGCTATTGAGAATAGTTCTGGTGATGGCAATAGCCGTGAACATGGAAACTAAAATACCTGTCGCCAAGTTGAAGGCAAAACCACGGATGATTGAGCTACCGAAGTAGAACAAGATCGCACAAGTGAAGAGAGTAGAGAAGTTTGAATCACGGATGGCTGTCCAAGCTCTGTGGAAGGCTGAATCTACGGCTGAGGCATAAGGTTTTCCTTCGTTTAGTTCTTCTTTTAATCTTTCAAAGATAAGTACGTTAGCATCTACGGCGATACCGAAAGACATAATGGTACCTGCCATACCTGCGAGAGTCATTACAACGCCGTTCTTTAATAGGAAAGTAATGAAGAAGAAACCAAAACAGCTAAGAATAAATGAAATTAATTTTTCCCAGCCGGGTTCCTTTGTATTGATGATTTTCCAGATGATAATACCAAATATGATGATTGCTAGTAATAAAGACCATGCTAAGCTTAAATGGGCTTTGATCAAGAATAATAGGATTGTGCCATAAAGAACCAATGCGGCGCTGGCGATCATACCTGGTAGGCGATACATTGCTATCATGAAGATTACAACGAGAAGAATACCGATTAAACCGGCAATCATGCTTTGATTTAAGGCTTCATGCCCAAGACTTGCGCCGAGAGTGTATTCTCCTGTAAGTACGATCGGAGCGGGAATGGCACCAGTATTCAAATCTCTCGCGAGGTTTTTAGATTCTTCATTTGTGAAGTTGCCGGTGATTTGAGCTTTTCCTCCGGAAATTTTTTCATTTACTCTTGGGCTGGAAATCATTTCTCCACCTACGAAAATTGCGATTGGTTTGCCAACGTTCTTTGAAGTCAGATCTTCAAACATTTTTGCACCTTCTGCATCAAATTGAATGTTTACGTATGGTTGGAAGAAAGAATCTACGGCTACATCGGCATGAACGAAGTGTTTGCCGTTTAAGCCTGTATCTTTCCATTCGTCCGGTTTTGTAGAATAACTGAGAACTTCGTATTTATATTTTGATTCTTTTACGTTGCTTTGAACTGAATCTGCTCTGATGATGTTATATCCGTTTTGGGTCTTTACGATGTCGCTGAGGTCTCCATCTTTTGCCAAGCCAAGAGCTGTTTTCTCAAAATCATAGGGTTGAGAACCATTGCCTGTGATTGGGGCATCGATTTTTCCGCCATTGGCAGCTGTATCTGTGTCATCGGAATATTTTTTAGCCAAATCTTCGAATTTGTCTCCGCTGCTTAATTTATCTTTTACTTCTTTAGCGAGTTTATAGGCTTCGTCTTCGCTTCTTGTCACTGTGGCGTTAGCTTTTTCAGCACCTTTGTAGGCGATAAGAATGCGGCTTACTGATACTTGTTTTTGATCTTTTACTTCATCTTTTACGTCTACTAATTTCACGATGTTTAAACTTGTGTCTTGTACGGCTTGTCCGCTTGAATTTAGAGCAAAATTTCCACTGGATTCGACTAAGTCTTTTGTCACATCGCCAGGTTTCATCTTTGAAAGAGTGTCTTTCAAATAACCAGGTAGGTCTGAAGAGAAACTATAATCGGGTTTTTGATATTTGATCTTGTCTGGAGCGGATTGAGACTCTTCTTGTGCTACAACTGAAAAGTCTGAACCTTTGTTTATTTTATCCTGAGCTGCTTGTGCGCCTTGTTTGATTTTGTCTTTTTCTTGAGGATCAAGTTCTGTTTTTTGTTCTTTGAATTCGAGCTGAATGGTTTTTCCTACTGTTTCTTTAGCTTTTTCCAAACTTACTTCTTTCTTTTCATCGTCTGTAATATCTGCCAATACTTTGTCTTTACCAAGATATTTGTCTACGTCAGACTGCTCAATAGTGGCATTGTTGGCCAATTCTACGATAATATGAGCTTCATCACTGATTGTAGAATTATAGATATTTGGTTCATCTACTCCGAGACCGTTTACACGTTTAGTAATAACTTCTTGTACTCCTTCGATAATGCTTTGACGATCTTTTTGAGGAACGTCTCTTAGGTCTACTTTGTAATCAAGCTGGGATCCTCCTTGTAAGTCAAGACCAAGGTTAATTTTGGCTTTTAGAATTGCTTGAGGAGTGAACGGAACGATTTTGTGTTGGATACTGCTTGGCAAATCAAAAAAGCCAAGAACTAAGGTGGCGATAAGGATTGTCAGCAATTTCCAGGAGAGATGTTTTTTCATATTGGTCAGTGAGTTATAGATATTGTTAATGTATGATTTTGAATTTTGACAGTTTCGCCGTCTAGCTTCGCAGTTTGTTATTCAATTCTTTATCCAGTTCTTCATTATTGCCTTTGCCACTACGTCCGTAGTCGTCGTGTAATTTTACGACATCTTCCAGATCAGGTGTGGATACTTCGAAGACCTCTGCGTCCTCTAAGGCCTCCAAGCGGTGGATAGTATATGGAGTAACATCGATTTTGTCACCTGCATTTAGGATTTTCTCTTGCAGATTGGCTTGGTCTGTGCCGTAAGTAAGTTTGACCTTTCCTTTATATAGATACTGAGTTTCGAGTTTTTTTTCATGATATTGAAGGCTATAACGATGACCTTTTTTGATTTGAAGAATTTTACCGGCGTATTTATCGGTGTGAGCAAACCATATTTCTTGTCCCCATGGTTTTGGTTTTATTTCTAATTTATGTTCTTGCATAAGAAAAGAGTAATTTTTTCTGGGGTACTATAGTGGAAAAAGGTTTTTTTTGAAAGAGATAAACAGAGTAGTTTATTGACTCAGATCTTTTACTCGTTTGCTGTCTTCTTTGTTACAAACCAGGAGTCCATTTGGGCTATCTATAATTACTGTATCCGTAAGGCTAATGCCAGCCACCGGTTCGTTATTATCCGCATAAATTAGGCAGCCAGAGCAGCCAATGAGTTTGGTTTCTCCACGGGTGATGTTTTCTTCTTTGGATTTGGATAATTCTTCCCAGATTGCCTTGAAACTGCCTATATCGGACCAACCGAGATCAGCCTTGATGATTCTTACGGTAGCAGGGTCGATTTTTTCCATAATGGCATAATCCAAAGAATTTTTTTCCAGGGTTCCGTAGAGTGTGCGAGTTTCTTCTGAAATTTCACCTTTGTCATCAACCATTTTTTGCAGTTTGTCGTAGGTTTCCGGTTGATACTTTTTGTAATATTCCAGGATTGTGTCTGCTTTCCAGACATAAAGACCGGTATTCCAAAGATAATTACCGGCTTCTAAAAATTGTTTAGCGGTTTCTAAGTTTGGCTTCTCTTTGAAGGAATCTAGCTGACACACATCGGTGTCGTCTATTTTTTCGACTACCGGGCCGAGTTTTACATAACCATAATTAATATTTGGTTCTGTGGCTTCTACTTCTATGATATTTAAAGTGTTTTTTTCTTTTGAGAGTTTTTCGGCGAGCTTTAATTTGTTTTGAAATTCAGTTTTATTTTTTATCAGATGATCGGCGTAAATTATGGCCATCACTTCATTAGGATGTCTTTTAGCTACTATGGTTGAGGCAAATCCTATACAAGGTGCCGTATCGCGCAATGCCGGTTCAATGATAATGTTTTTTATTGGGATTGTAGGGCAAAGTTCTTTGACGAGGTTGAAATGTTTTTCGTTGATGGCGATATAAATTTCTTCCGGTTTCAAAAAATCCAGTCTTTCGACTGTTTCTTCTATCATGGTTTTATTTGAAACCAATTTTTGAAATTGTTTTGGTCTATCTGGTGTAGATAATGGCCAAAGTCTGGTTCCACCGCCACCTGCTAATATAACTGCTTTCATATGGTGGGATTGTAACAGGTGTGATGTTTTTTGCAATACGCTAAATATTTGGTATGTTTAGGGAAATAAAATTACTATTTATGTATAAAATTGTTTTAATTAGGCATGGAGAAAGTATTTGGAATAAGGAGAATCGTTTTACCGGTTGGACAGATGTGGATTTGTCAGAAAGGGGTGTGGCAGAAGCTCATGAAGCAGGAAAATTATTGAAAAAAGAAGGTTTTGATTTTGATTTGGTGTTTACGTCGGTTTTGATTAGAGCGATTAGGACTATGGATATAGTGCTTGAAGAAATGGGTCTAAAGAATTTGCCAATAAAAAAATCTTGGCGTTTAAATGAGAGACATTATGGGGCATTGCAAGGATTGAATAAGGCTGAAACTGCGGAAAAATATGGTGAGGATCAGGTGAAAAGCTGGAGAAGAAGTTATGATGTGCAGCCTCCAGCTTTGACAAAGGATGATGAACGATATCCCGGAAAAGATCTTGTATATAAGGATTTGAGCGAGGAGGAGTTGCCTTTGACGGAATGCTTGAAAGATACGGTTGAGCGCTTTGTGCCATATTGGCAAAACGAAATTGCTCCGGAAGTTAAATCTGGCAAGAAAGTTTTAATTGTAGCGCATGGAAATAGTTTGAGAGCTTTGGTGAAATATTTGGATAATGTTTCGGATCAAGAAATTACGGAATTGAATATTCCTACCGGTATACCTTTGGTTTATGAATTGGATGAAAATCTGAAACCAATTAAACATTATTATTTAGGCGATCAGGCAAAACTTGCTGCAGCTCAGCTTGCCGTGGCAAATCAGGGGAAGAGTAAATAAATAAAAAATAATTAAAAAAAGATGGCCGATTAAGACCATCTTTTTAATTTGTAATACTTATTATCTTGTAACGCTGATAACTTTTGCAAGTTCAGCAGTTGGAGCTGCAACCGTGACTCTTCCTGAAGCGGCAGAGAGTACGGTGTATCCAGTATTGTAGGTTGTACAATCTGTATATCCTGCTCCTGCAGCTGTAGGATCGTATGGCATAGCGGCCATATATGTTGGTACCAATAATGAACAGATGTTTACTTGTCCTGCTCCACTACCGATAACTGTAGCTACTCCTGTAATTCCTGCAGGGAGTGCTCCACGATTATCAACAGCGTATTCATGAATAGCGTTGATGACAGCTTGAACATCAGAACTTCTCTGAGTGTTATTAGCCTGTGATATTTGTCTGCCCGGGTTGATGGCGATGATCACTATTCCGGCCAAAATAGCGATGATTACAACTACTAGAAGGACTTCAACAAGCGTGAAACCTTTCTGGTTGATGTTTTTTTTCATTGGATAGAGGTTATGAAATTAAAAATTTGTTTAATTTTGTTTGATGCTAGCATTTCGCAGGTTCTAAAATAAAACCGACCACTTGAGATAGAATGGATATAACCAAATATCATCTAACCCAAGTGGCCTATGAAACAGATTAATTTCATGGAAAGAAAAATGATAGAGAAAATG
>Ga0172368_10000582_pt1 | contig 51770 bp, 54 predicted proteins | sample Lak11m_FD_114540 | JGI IMG/M metagenome (GOLD analysis project Ga0172368, IMG submission 114540) | Freshwater microbial communities from Kabuno Bay, South-Kivu, Congo - kab_022012_11m | ecosystem: Environmental > Aquatic > Freshwater > Lake | place: Democratic Republic of the Congo: South-Kivu... | reverse complement strand
CATTGGGAGAGGGAGCTTGCGGAGCCGGTTTCCGGTCCCCTCTCCCTCAGGGAGAGGGTTAGGGTGAGGGGGTAATCGTGTTACGCTTCCATCCATTCTGTGGGTTTTGAGACAGCCTCTTCAACGCACGGAATGCGGCCCAACAAACCTTGTAAAGCGACCCTGAGGGGGTCGTACCAGGAGATGGAGGACCCCATCAGGGTCCGAAGAACTCTCGTTGAAGGCTCACTTCCGTAGGGTGAATCACGCTACAGCGTGACTACTATTGGTTTGCCCCTTTCGGGGCAATTGCCGCACAGTTCGCCGAGCGCGCACGGATAGACCCTCTTCTAGTCCCAACTGAACCTTTACTGAACGCGCACTGAGGTGAGAGCCCTGAATTCAGACATGCCGACCCGCCTTTGTCTTAGTCTCTGACACCAGGACTTGCCACAACCGGCTGATAATTCGAGTGCACGTCATACGGCGCCTTATTTCCGCGCAATGTCCCCACATCGCGAACTATCCAAATCCAAGACCGACCCAGGCCTGACTTCTCCTGAGCCCGCTCAAACACAAGCCAATCCTCACTATTGGCTTCGACTGAGCGCCTTTGGCATAAAACATGCTTAACATACCTCTCCGTGCGGCTCAATGCTCGTCGCTGCTGAGGCAGCTCTCAAGGGGGGGAGTCCCTTTCGTCTTGGGTCGGCAGAAATTGTCGCGACGGTGCATTTTAATCTATTGCATCTTTGAGTTCGTGCCCGTAACATAAATTGATAAGGGTGATTGGTCAGGCTTTAAGCCAAGGAAGCATCGGTAGGACGCTACTTTGTTGGGCGATGGTCAATGATTTGGGGGGAACGATAATTGAGCGTCCCGCCGGCATCCGAATGAGTAAGAGCACGTAAGGGGTCACGGCTCGACAAGAGCCGGATGTGTTGACAGATCTCTAGACCGCTGGGAACGGGGTGGAAAAGACCGCGGGGCGCGCTTTGGTGCGTAATTGCGCTTCCATGCTGCCGACCGGCTGAATTTGCTGCTGCTCAACCTGTCATCGGGACCAAGGCCTCAGTCGGGTACTCTCCTGTCCTTGTTTCAGGCACAACGCGAAAGGGTCGATCGCTATGGGTTCACCCTGCCGGTCAGAATCCGTAGACGTGAGGAGGACCAGATCGCCGCCTTCGCGTAAGGTGTGGGGATTCGCGAGGGCCTATCGCGTTGCTGCCGCGGAATGGGGGCTTGTTAGCAATGCTCCGTAATAGAAGTGACATTTGCACCACTCTCAGACACCGGGCCTTAGGAGAAAATCCCCCCTAACCCCCCTTTATTAAGGGGGGGATAGGAGCATAGGCGTTAAGATAGGCAACCGCTTCATTCCAATCATCCCCCCTCACCCTGCCCTCCCCCGCCAGGGGAGAGGGTTTCGCCCCCCTCCCTCGACGGGAGGGGGAACGGGGAGGGTGATAACACGGTGAAATCACTAAGGCGATCCCGCTATCTTAACGCCTACGGGGGACAGGGGGGATTTTCGATGCTTTTGATGTCACTTGTGTGAACGCGATCTCCTATGAAAACGCCGGTAACGCCGGCATCTTGCCGACATTCTTCAGCCCAAGGAGATGCGGTCGTGGATTTGACCGAACTCGATCAGCTCGGACGAGATGACCCATCCCGTTACAAAGAGATGTTCGGGATGTTCCTTGAGTCGATCCCTTCGTCAGTTCTACTGATCAGCACGGATCTCCGAGTGGTCTTCGCAAACAAGAACTTCTTCACGAAAAGCCGCCAGACCCGCCACGACGTCATAGGCCAACGTCTTGAACAGGTGCTGCCGGAAGGCATCATCGAACATATCAACATAACGAGCAAGGTGCGTGAAGTATTCGATACCAACGAGGCTGTGAGAGGGGACAGAATGACCTACCGCGCGCCGGGCATTCCAATGAGCATCTACTACTACAGCGTCCTTCCTTTTGCCTGGCGTGGAGAAGTCGACAACGTCGTGCTTCTCATGGATGACGTTACGGAACAAGTGAGATTGAGCGAAGAAGTGCGCCGCGTTGAACGCCATTTGGCCAGCGTCGTGGAGTGCGCCCGAGATGTCGTGCTGTCCACCGATCCTGAAGGCGTGGTATTGACCTGGAACCCCGCGGCCGAGAGGCTTACCGGTTTCCCGTCCGCGGAGGTGAAAGGCATGTCGTTGTTCGAAAGGTGCGTGCCCGATGGAAATGAGAAGCTCAGGGACGCCTTCACACAGTTGCGAACCAACGACATCTCTCAGACGCTGGAGTGCGAACTCCTCACCAAGAGCGGCAACCGGATACCGATCTGTTGGGTGCTTTCGGCCATGAACCTCGAAGGGACCCGATTCAGAGGCGTTGTCGCGGTCGGTCGCGACCTGACGGAACAACGGAAGCTCGAGACACAGCTCCTTCAATCACAGAAGCTTGCTGCACTTGGCGTAATGGCCGGAGGCATCGCTCACGAAATCCGCAACCCGCTTGCCGTGTGCTTCTCAGCCGCACAGTTTCTGAAGAAATCCGATATCGATCCGGCGCTACGAGACGACTGCATCGAGCGGATCGCTAACGGGATAGAGAAAGCCTCAGCGATAATCGAAAACCTCCTGAGATTCGCCAGACCTTCCTCAACAACCGAAATGACCCCCGTCGATCTGCTCGAAGTGATCCGCGATGCGCTTCAACTCGTGTCCAATCAAGCAAAGATAGCAAAGGTTTCCATCTCCGTCGATTTCCCGGATCAAGCGATAGCCGTTCATGGCAATGCAAACCTCTTGCAGCAGATGTTTCTCAATTTGTTTCTCAATGCGTTCAATTCCATGCCACAGGGCGGCCGGATGAGCGTCACAGGAGCACAGGCCGAGGAGTGGGCACGGGTGCAAATCGCAGACACCGGTTGTGGCATATCTCCTCAACATCTTCCAAGAATATTCGATCCATTTTTCACGGTCTCTTCCGTGGGCAAAGGGACCGGACTCGGGCTTTCAATATGCTACTCAATCGTGAAGCAACACTTGGGGGACATAGAAGTACAGAGCGAGGAGGGAAAAGGCACGACGTTTACCATTCGACTTCCCCGTCTGTAGATCGGAGGAGCGTCGTTGACAGCATCGCATGCGAACATGCGTTCAGAATGGTACGATGGATATGTAGGCCGGGTGAATGACGTCACAATGAACGCAAGTTCGTGTAACTCCAATGCCCAATCGGTGCCGTGAGACCAATGCGCTTTCAAACAAGTGACACCCTTGCTTTGGTGGGACAGGCATCTTGCTTGTCACGTTCAGACAGGCAAGATGCCTGTCCCACCAGTACTTATCCAGATTGTCGCCTATTTGATTGCGTATTCGTATGAGACGGCCGCATAGACGATGATAAGGAGTGAGCCATGAGTACCAATCGTAAAAGAGTTCTCGTGGTAGACGACGAGCGGGACATGTGCTGGGTATTGCAGATCCTGCTGGCTGAGAACGGATTTGATTATAGGATAGCAGAGACCGGTGAAGACGCGATCAAGCTAGTCGAGGCCACCGAGTTCGAGTTTGCCCTGGTAGATGTCAAGCTGACCGACACCGACGGCCTGGACCTGGCGAGACGGATCAAGGCCATGAATCCCGCGGTTCATATAATCATGATATCCGGGTATTATTATAAAGATGATTTGGACATCCAGCGAACCATTCAGCTCGGTATCGTGGCTGACTTCATCTCCAAACCGTTTCGCCATGACGAAGTGATCGAAATACTCCGCCGGAACCGCCAAACTCGCGGCGAATACCGTCGCGCGGCTGTTCTCCGGGCAGGGACAGGGCTGCACGCCTATCTGCCGGATTCGGGGGGCGGCGGCAAAGAGGCCATTTCGATTTGGCAAGCGTAATTGGAGCGCGCCAGCTATCGCGCCCGCCTCTCAAGAAACAATGTCGCGAGCGAACCAGCCGTGGACGGAGTTTCCGTCACGGTCGGTACCCTCGAAGCGTTCCAGGCGCTTGAGGAAATCCGACACCTCGCCCGCGTTGAGGCACGCATCGATATTGCAGTCCTCGCCTCGGTGACACGAATCACACGCGTATGAGTACGCCCAGTCAGCCATTTCGTGGGGATCCATAGCAATTCTCCTTTCTCGTCGTCTGTCGGGCGGTTGCCTTTTCCCGCTCTCGCGCGGGAATATAATCACCGGCCGGGCGCCGGGGAACGGGCTCTTGGCGATACACCGCCAACATGGTAGGCTGCGAGAGAGTCGAGTAGGCACATCCGTCGTAGTCAACCGTCGGCGCGGTGCGCGATGGATTCCGTGTGATTAGTGGGGCCGGCATCCCTGCCGGCCATTATTCCAGGACCGGCACGGAGGCTGGCCCCACTATGTGGACCTGCGTTAATGGGACAGGCATCTTGCCTGTCATGTATTCCAGGACAGGCAAGATGCCTGTCCCACCATGACTGCCGAAAATACGCTCCTGAATTTCCAAAATGGAGCACTTACTTGGTCCCAACCATGTGGTGGATGTTCTTTTGCTTCGGCCTTGCATCGATGGCAGGACAGATCGTCTTGCTCCGGGAGATCCTTGCGATTTTCCATGGGACGGAGCTATCGATCGGGATCTTCTACTCTGCGTGGCTCGCAGCTATCGGTGTGGGAGCATCCGCCGGTGCGCGGCTTGTTCGGCGGACTTATTCCAATGCGCTTTCAAATGGGTATTATGGCACGGCTCACAGACACCTGATGCCGAACAATAAAATCCCCCCTAACCCCCCTTTATCAAAGAGGGGAATGAGTGTCCCCCCCTTTTGTAAAGGGGGGACAGGGGGGATTTTGGACGCTGCCGATGTCATTTGTTTGAACGAACATTGGTATCAGAGCCCTTTCCACAGGGTCTTTCTCTACGGTCTTGCGCTGCTCGGCTATTCCCTGATCGGTCAGGTCATGCTGATCCGCTGCGTGCCCGCTCTGTTCGGGGTGACGCCGGCGGAATTGGCGCCACTCAGCGGTATTCTTGTAGCTGTGCCTGTCGGAAACGCTGTCACGGCTTTTCTTACGGGATTCCTGTTTCCGGTGGGTTGCGCTGCCGTCGCGGGAGCTGACGACCGGCTCATAGCGAGACTCTACGTGGCGGAGGCGCTGGGGAGCCTCGTCGGCGGCCTGGTATTCACGTTCATCCTTGTCCGGCTGTTTTCACCGGTTCAAATTGTGGGACTCATTGCCGCAGCGGTTGCCGCGGCCGGCCTCGCGTTTGGGATTAGGCACGAAAACAGAGCATCCCTCGTCAGCGCTGCGCCGCTCCTCGTGCTGGCAATCATATTGATGACGCCGCTGGGCTCGCGGGTGACCGACTCATCGGTTCACTTTAGGTGGCAGACGCTCCATCCCGGCATGAGCTTGCTCGTTTCGGAGCCCACTCCATACCAACAGGTAGAGCTGGCCCGGCTCGGGAGGCAAATCTCCCTCTTCGGCAACGGCTCGATCGTATCGTCGTTTCCCGATCCAGCGACCACGGACCGCGTGGCCGCTCTCATCATGGCGGAGAAGCCGCAGGCCAAGAAAGTACTCCTCATCGGCGGTGCCGCGGGGAGCCTTGTACGGTCGCTGCTCCCGTACTCCATTGAGCGCCTGGACATAGTCGAGCCTGACCCGTGGGCGTTCCGAATGGCCGAGCGCTTCATGCCGCAGGAAGAAGCCCGCGCGCTGAGCGATCCCCGAGTTAAGCTCGTGTTCCTGGACGGCCGGTTCTACGTGAACCGCCTTGGAAAGGCCGACTACGACCTTGTCCTCTCGCTTATGCCCGATCCGGTTTCCTCATTCTGGAATCGCTATTTCACCCTTGAGTTCTTTCGCGCGGTCCATGCAGCACTCGCGCCGGATGGGGTTTTTCTGACTCGTGCTACCTCTGCGGAGAACTTCTGGGGAAATGAGGTCGCTTCATACGCGGGATCGGTTTTCCATACCCTGAAGTCAGTCTTTCCATCGGTCGAGGGAACACCCGGCGACGAGACGCTGTTCCTGGCCTCCCCGTCAGAAGGCGTGGTGAGCCTGGACCCGGCGACGTTGAAAGCCCGGTACTCACAACTGGGGTCACCTATCTTCGACCCCGCGGGCTTTGACACGATCCTGCCACCCGAACGGACCGCTTTCGTCAAGAATGAGCTGGAACGTTCGCCGAATCTGATCAACACGGATTTCCGGCCAATTTCATCGTCACTCGCTCTCATCCTCTGGGGGCGATTCTCCGGCACCGAGCGTATGGAAATCCTGGATACTCTGCGGCGTGCAGGCCTCGCAGTCTATCTCATTCCCATCGTGGTATTTGTCATTGCACGCGTCGCATTCAGGGTGGTGAATAGTGCGGCCGAAGCACGAGCGGAACATTTCCCCGTCATGCTCTCGATGGGCGCCCTCGCCGCATCGGCTATGGGCCTTCAGATAGTCCTCATCTACGCGTACCAAAGTCTCTTCGGTTACGTATTCGAGAGGGTCGGGCTTTTCGCGGCAGTGTTCATGCTGGGGCTCGCAACCGGCGGAGCCGTCGCAGGGAAAGCCCTGGTGCACATCGAGCGAAAAATCTCCGCGATCGCCGGTGTACTAGCCGCATTCCTCACATTGTGCCTCGCCGCTCCCCACGCGGTTGCTCTTCTCCAAGGTCGTGAGCCCTGGGTGATCGAGTCCGCGATCTTCGTCCTTGTACTCGTTTCCGCAGTCCTTACCGGAGCAGCGTTTCCCCTTGTCGCGTCAAAGCGCCTCGAACTCGCGGGTAACGCGGGCGAGTCATCAGGATGGACCGACGCAGCGGACCATTACGGCGCCGCGGCCGGTGCGGCGATCACAGGAACGCTTCTCGTGCCCCTGCTGGGGATGAACGAAGCGTGTCTCGTGCTGGCAATCGTGGTGGGAGGAGCGGTCGCCGTCATAGGGCTGGAGTGGTTGGTGAATCGAGTTGTCGCCGCGCGGCAGCTCGGTGACGCCGTTCGACAAACGTCGTTCCCATTTGTGCGTACGTCCTGGTGCACCGCAGCTCTGGTCGTCACAGCCCTTGTGTGGGGCCTGTTCATCGGTCCTCCGCAGCGCACCATGACGGTCAAATTCGACCGGGAATCCCTGGAGAACAATTCGGGCTCCACGGAGTTCACCTTCCATGAACAGCCTTTCCCGTACTACACGGGCGAGTCCGCTGCAGCCGCCGGCAAGACTTACAGCCTCGCCACCTACCCAGTGGCCGGCGAGGTGCGCGGGTACGGCGGCTCCATGAATCTCCTCGTTTCGGTCTCCGACACGGGAGAGATCGCGGGCGTTCGAATCGTAGAATCCAAGGAAACGCCGTCTTACCTTCTCGGTATGGACCAATGGCTAGCGAAGTTCAAAGGACGATCGATCCGTGGGACGCAAGTGAGGGAGTTGGACGGACTCACTGGCGCGACCATTACGTGCCGAGCGGTCACGGAGATCCTCGACCGAACGGGCCGCAAGATCTCCGGGCCGCTGTTGGGGAAGCCTGAAACAACAGTCACAGCTGAATGGTCCTTCTGGGCTACTGCCGTGAAGGATCTCCGCTTCTGGGCAGTGATCGGACTGCTACTCTTCTTTGTTGCGGCGTTCCACTCGCGGTTGCGGTGGATGCGGTTGGCGTGCCTGGCGGCTGGCCTTGGCGTGCTGGGATTCTGGCTGAACGCCCCGTTCACATCGCTTGACGCCGGCCGTCTTCTCCACGGAGAGATGCCCGCGGTCGGCACACCGTGGCGGATCACCTTGTTCGCCGGAGTGCTCGTGGTGTCCGCGTTGTGGGGGCAAACGTTCTGCGGATACCTTTGCCCGTTCGGCGCCCTTCAGGAGTTTCTGTCACTGAGATCGCTGCGCAGGCGTGTTTCGTTTCCGGTGGAACGGGCCGCGCGGTACATGAAATACCTCGTGCTCGCACTGGTGCTCGGCCTTTTTCTCGTGACGGACGACGATGGATGGTTCGGGTTCAGTCCTCTCCTGCACTTTTTCAACTGGAAGATGGATCAATGGGTGTTGGCGCTGAGTGTGGCGGTGCTTGCCGCGTCGATCTTCTATTTCCGGTTTTGGTGCCGCTATCTGTGCCCGGCGGGAGCGTTCCTCGCCTTGTTCAACAAGATCCGGCTGTTGCGCCGATGGGCCCCGCGCACGGCGCCGGGTCGTTGCGATCTGGGGGTAACGTTTGCGGGCGACGTGGACTGCATCCGTTGTCATCGGTGTAGGTTCGGTGGACCTGCAGACTCGGAGGACAGCCGATGAAGATCCCCTTAGTCGATCGACTCATGCAGACGCCGGGAGATCTGATCTTCATCGCCGCTCTCGCTGCGTGCGTGTTGCTCGCGGTTACAGCGGTCGATTCGGGATTCGAGCGCAAAGCGGCTCTCCAGCAAATAGGAAGCGCCAGAAAGATCGATCTCCAGGCCGTGCGCTCACAGATCCATGACGGCACCCTATCTTCGAAAAAGGCGCTATTCTTCAAGCACGTCCCTCGCTAGTTGACCGATTCGTAATTACCTTGCCACCAACTTCCTGGAAAGGTGCGGCCCTGAACGACGCACAGACCTCGTAGGGGCGGGTCTCAGACCCGCCCCTACCCAATCCTGCTGTTGACGACACGTAAACGTATTTCTGAGCCGATCTACCGGTGGCCTTCGGCGACCAAATATTTCCCTCACGACAGTGAAGAATAACGGGGCGGCGTCAAAAAATCTTGACTAAAGATTAGTAAATGGTAACATGATCTAAGCGGGTATATAGATATTCAATATGCCTAATAATGTCGGATTCCGACTGTGACCGTTTTACCCCTTAGTCCCAAAACGCCCATACCCTGAGAAAGGAGACCTGAATGCACAAGAGGAAGATCGCAGCCGTTCTGGCGATCTCCGCCGCCGTATGGTGGTCGGGGGCGCAGCCCTCTTCCGCGCAGGATCAACTGCCGACCAAGTCCGCACAGAGTTGCTTGAAGTGTCATGAGTACACGAAGTTGCAGAACCTGTTTGCGGGCATCGTTGCCGACGTTTCCAGGAAGGCGAACACCATCCAGCTCAAAATCGACAAGGATGTGGAGGTGCTCTATTTCGACGACAAGACGTCGGTGAAGAATGCGGCGAACGCGCCCGAGATCCCCAAGGAGTCGTCCGTCAGAATCGTGTACTACAAGAAGGATGGACGGAACTTCGCCAAAGAGATCGAAGTGAAGAAGGGGATCGACGTCCCCAAAGATCAGCTTGCTTCTGTGGAGGAAGTCGCAGCGCTCGTTGCCCAGGGCCCCGAAAAGGGAAAGTACGTGCTGCTGGACAGCCGGCCGAAAGACATGTACGACGAGGGACACATTCCCACTGCCAAGCCCTTTCCGTTCTTCGCGTTCGATGCGATGAAGGACCAGGTGCTTCCGAAAGACAAAGACATCTTGCAGATCTACTACTGCGCCGGGTACACCTGAGTGCTGAGCCCGTTAGCCGCCAGGAAGGCGGAAAAGCTCGGTTACACGAAGATCAAGACGTTCCACGCAGGTCTCCCGGAATGGAAGAAGGCCGGTCATCCGGTTGTGTCCAACATCGCCAGCATTGAATCCCTCAACAAGATCGACCAACCGTACATTCTTCTGGACGTAAGATCCAAGGGCGCTATCGAAAAGGGCCATATTCCCAAGGCCATCGCCGCGGCTGACGGAAAAGTTGAACCGCTGAAAGAGCAGTTCCCGAAGTTCAAGAAGGCTGCGATCATAATCTGCAACGAGGATGGCGATCTCGCGAAGGCTAAGGACGTCTTCAAGACCGTCACGGGATGGGGCTACCAGCAGGTGAGCATCCTTGAAGGAGGCTTTGCCGGATGGGAGAAGGCCGGCAAAGAGGTAGCCAAAGGACCGGCCGGCTCGGAAATCAAGTACGTGCGGAAGCTCCTGCCGGGTGAGCTCGACGTAGTCGAGTTCAAGACATTGGCCGAGAAGCCCAGCCAGGAGCACGTCATCCTTGACGTGCGTAACCCGCCGGAATTCGCGGCCGGCGCAATCCCCGGAGCGGTCAGCCTTCCACTGGAAGAGTTGGAACTTCGCCTGAACAAGTTGTCGAAGGACAAGCCCGTCCTTATTTATTGCGGGACAGGAGCGCGGGCTGAAATGGCCTTCAACGTCCTGAAAAAGGCGGGCTTCAATGTGAAGTATTTGAAGGCGACCGTCGAATTCGACAAGGACCGGAAGGGCAAGTACACGATCGATTAGGGTTGTGCCTCGGACACATCTCGAGGTCTTTTCAATGTAGGGGCGACCGGCTGGTCGCCCTTACTATCTTGCCACGCTCACTGAGTACACCGCATCATAAATACCGTGACGCATTGGCGGTAGCGTGGGTGGGACAAGCATCTTGCCTGTCCACGGAAAAACGACAGGCAAGATGCCTGTCCCACCAACCAGTCATTTCCAGCCTTTTCTCACCGTCTTCAACTGAAGGTGCGTCACCGCACTTGCTAAACAGAGCACTTGGTGAAGGTCACACAAACACGTTTTCCTTTTTCTCGCGTGCGATGGTCGATGTCGGCGTGTACCCGTAATTATGGCCCGGCAGCACGATGGTGTCATCCGGCAGCGTAAAAAGCCGTCCGCGGATGGACTCCTGAAGCGTTCGATGTGAGCCGCCCGGCAGGTCGGTCCGCCCTACCCCACCGACGAAGAGCGTGTCCCCTGTCAGCACGTAGCCGGGGAAATGGAGGCATATGCACCCCGGCGAATGCCCCGGCGTGTGAATCACTTTCACGGACTCGATGCCGAACTTGATCGTGTCACCGTCCTTGAGCAGCACCCCCGCGGCCGGTGACGCTTCGGCGCCGAACATGCGCAGCATTCCGGGATTGGGATTGGCCAGAGCGACGGCGTCCGCCTCATGAATGGCGACTGGTGCTCCTGTAAGCTGGTGCATCTCCATGTTGCCCGCGGTGTGGTCCACGTGGCAGTGGGTATTAACAATGTACAGTATCCGATTGACACCCCGGAGCTTCGCCCGCTCCAGGATCGGCTCGGCCGGTCCTCCAGGATCTACGACAATGCCCTCGCCGCTCTTCTCGTCGCCGAGGATGTAGCAAAAGATCTGAAAGCCCGGTATCTCGATCTGCTCGATGATCATTCATTCCTCCACATGATGACAGGTTCCGCGCGAACTTGACGAGCATTCCGCCGTTGGATGCGATGCGGTAGCTGTTGGCGTAGCGCCACGCCTTGCGGCCGCCTTCGGTTGGTGCGGGCAGTGCGGCTCCTCGGCCAAATAGCTCCCCGTGATCTCGTACGCTCGTGCCCTGCATCCTCCGCAATAGCGGAGATATTCGCAGGCGCCGCACTTGCCTTCGAGGAGCGCGAAGTTTCGCAACTCGATGAATAGCGGCGCATTCTCCCACAGGTCAGCGAAGGACCGCTCCCGAACGCTGCCCGCCTGAAGGTGGAAGTACCCGCAGGGCTGCAATTCGCCACGGTGAGACACAAACACGAACGAGATCCCACCAAGGCATCCACGCGTGTGAGCATTGAGTCCGAAGGTCTCGGGGGTGACCTGGAGTCCCTCTTTCTTCGCCTCCTGGCGCATGATCCGGTAGTAATGGGGAGCGCAGGTGGCCTTGGTTTCCATGTGGGTGCGCCGACTGAGACGGTAAAATGCCAAGAGGGTCTTTTCGTAGTCTTCAGGACTCATCTCTTCGCCGGCCATTTCCTTGGCCCGCCCGGTGGGCACGAGAAGAAACACATGGAAAGCCGCAGCGTCGAGCCGTTCCGCTAGCTGCATGATCTCCGCAAGTTGGTCTCTATTCCGGCGGGTGAGCGTCGTGTTGATCTGCACGGACACTCCCGCGGCCCGGAGGTTGCCGATGCCACGGAGCGACGCGTCAAACGCACCTTCCACCTTTCGGAAGGCATCGTGTTCCGCTGCGGTAGGGCCGTCCAGGCTGATACTCACTCGCTCGATGCCCACTGCCGCAACCTTGCGTGCGACGTCAGAGGACACGAGCACACCGTTTGTAGCGAGGGCCACCCGCAGGCCGGACTTCTTGGCGTGCGCGGCCAGGTCGAAAAAATCCGGTCTGAGCAGCGGCTCACCGCCCGTCATGATGAGTATGGGAGAGCCGACCTTTGCGATGCCGTCGATGAGAGCGATGCCTTCTTCGAAGGTCAATTGATCGGGAGCAGGGTCGCACGACGCCCCGGCCCGGCAATGCACGCATGCCAGGTTGCAGGCCTGAGTCATTTCCCAGGCCACGAGGCGCAATGTAGATCGGTTGATGGTCATCCTTCTATTTGTGTTGTCGCCGCTGCGAATTGTCTTCGTGGCTTGCTCGCATAATTGTGAGACGGCCGTTCAGATGAGCCCCGGGCTCATCTGAACGAAGCGAAAAGTTTTTGAAAGGGGGCGCCGGGGGGGAAACTTTTTTCAAAAAGTTGCCCCCCGGCAGCTTCGTCCTTTCCAAAACTATCTTGCTTCACTTCTTCCTCGGGGTAGCCTGTTCGCCCTGGAGGATGCGGACCGCTTCGAGCGAATGATAAGAAATAATAAGGTCCGCTCCTGCCCGTTTAATAGCGGTAAGGGCTTCCATCATACAGCGGTCGCCGTCAATCCAACCTGCTTGGGCCGCGGCCTTGATCATTGCGAATTCACCGCTCACATTATAGGCCGCGAGCGGAAGGTCGAAGGTATTGCGCACCCGCCAGATCACATCGAGGTACGGCAGCGCAGGTTTTACCATAATGAAGTCAGCGCCTTCGTCCACGTCCATGCTTACTTCGCGCAGAGCCTCGTCCGAGTTGGCTGGGTCCATCTGGTACGAACGGCGGTCACCAAACTTGGGCGGGGACTCAGCAGCCTCTCGAAACGGCCCGTAGAATGCGGATGCATACTTTGCGGCGTAAGACATGATTGGAATGTGATCGAGTCCCGATTCGTCGAGCGCTTCTCTGATCGCGGCCACCCTGCCGTCCATCATATCGCTGGGAGCGACGATATCAGCGCCGGCACGAGCGTGGGACAAGGCCATCTTGGCCAGCAATTCGAGTGTGGCGTCGTTGTCCACGTCGCCAGCCTTGATCACGCCGCAATGCCCGTGATCGGTATATTCGCACAGGCACACGTCGGTGATGACCACCAGGTCCTTATACTTCTTCTTGATCTTCGCTATGGCCTGTTGAACGATTCCGTCTCTGGCGTAACCTTCGGAACCCACCGGATCTTTCTTTTCCGGAATCCCGAATAAGAGGATTGCTGGAATGCCGCGCGCCACCGGCTCTTCGAGTTCTCGCAGCAAGACGTCCGGAGAAAGTTGGAAATTCCCTGGCATGCTGTTGATGGGGATCTTCACGCCTGTTCCATGTCGGACAAAGAATGGAAGAATAAAATCCGACGGATGGAGTCGAACCTCCCGCACCATGCTGCGCAGTGCTTCGGTCCGCCTCAGACGCCTGGGCCGGTAGTCTGGAAAGCGCATGGCATCTCCAATGCTTCTGCTGGCGTATCGTTGATAGGTTCGTTATAATCACCTAAGGAGGTTCTGTCAACGCAATGACCGCTCATCGATGCCATCTCTGCGGCGATCCTCTTGCCGACGGTTCGCTGAAATATCAGGTCGATATTCGGGTGCAGTCCATGTTTGACGGTGTAATCCCGGAGTCGCAATCCCCAGACCCTGCAGAAGAACTCCGAGACATCCTCGCCAAGCTCTCCACGCTCACTGAAGAGGAACTTACCCGCCAGGTGTACGAGCACGATGTGTTCGTCATGTGTCCATCGTGCAAGGAGAAGTTCCTCAATGACCTCTACGCTCGGCTTCATACGGCCGCGACGCCTGAGGCGGGACGCGCACACCTAATCAACTGACATGCGCTTGGGTCTTCTCTGAAACCACAGAGTCTTCCAGGACAAGTTACAGCAAGATGTGCAAAATGAGGAAATGGACTCTGTCCTATGAGGTTGGCTCCGACGTTACACGTCGGAGCGCCGCAGGCGTAAGAGGTCATTCCTCATCGCTCAGGCTGAATCCACCCTTATTAGCAGGGGGTAAGCGCCTCTTGTTGTTTCGTTCCCGTAGGTTGTCATGCCGGAATGTGGGGCAGGCTTTCCAGCCTGCCATTCTAGGGTGTTCGTTTTCGGCAGGCTGGAAAGCCTGCCCCACATGTTCCTTTGAGCGATCACTCTCCGGTATCTGAATTCCTTCCTTGACATTCCACGACGGAATGGTAGTATATTCGCCTCATTATGTGCATTTTCTGGAGTCGTTTTTTGCACTTTCTCCCCCGATCTGTGCTTGCGATCTGGTTCATCCTTCTGTTCGCCGTGGTGATGGCAGCTCCGGCCGCGGCGCTCGACCTCGGCCAGCGGGTCGAGATACCGCTGTCCAATGGTTCATTGCTGCCCGCGTATTGCTTCCTTCCTTCGCATGGTGTTCGGCAGCCGGTGCCGGGAGTTGTGGTCGGTGTCGGCGTTGGTGGACAGAAGTTCATACAGTATCAGCTCCACTGTCGGTGGCTCGCGGACCGTGGCTTTGCGGTGGTCCTCATCGACCCGTCCAACTATCCGGAGGCGCTCACACCTGGGCCGTACACGTGGGACAAGTTTCCGGGCGTCCTGTGGGCGGATGCTAATCAGGTCGTTGTTGGCGCCAAGCTTTTCGTCGGGTTGGAGTGGTATCTCGAGTCGATCAGAGCCACGGTGAACTATCTGTGCTCCACGCCTATCGTAGACCCTACAAGGATTGTCATATCAGGTTTCTCTCAGCCTGCGAACGCGGCGCTCACGTATGCGTGCCGCGATCCTCGCGTCAAAGCGGTCGTCTGGAATTACGGCGGTTGGCCGTGGATCATGCCGTACGACCCGCAGCGCATACCGCCGGTGCTCATCTTCCATGGGACCGAGGATAAGGTCTACGACGTGAAGTACGCCCTCGAACTCGAGGCGAACCTCCGCTCCGCGGGCCGAGACTGTGAGGCGTACATCTATCCCGGCCAGGACCACATGTTTACGGTGTACTTCGATCCTCGCACCGAGGAGCCGTTCGAGAAGCCGGTCATTCGGGACAGCTTCGAGCGGCTGGTGTCGTTTCTGTATCGGAAACTGTACCACTGAGCGCTCGCAAGGCCACCCTAGTAGATCGATTCGTAATCGCCTTGCCATCAACATCTTGGGAGGGGAAGCCTTGAAAAGTGCGAGATGCCTCGTAGGGGCGGGTCTCAGACCCGCCCCTACCCAAGTCTGCCGCTGACAACAACGTAGACCTATTTCTGAATCGATCTACTAGACCAGGCTTCTGGGGCCGGGCAGGCTTTACTTTGGACCATTGACACGGCGCTGGAAGCGGTTCACTGCGTTGTTGTGTTCTTGGATGGTGTTCGAGAATTCGTGGGTGCCGTCGTTCCTCGCCACGAAATAGAGGTAGTCTTTGTCCGCAGGGCTTACCGCGGCTATTAGCGAGGCTTTGCCAGGGTTGGCGATTGGGCCGGGCGGAAGACCTTTGACCTGGTACGTGTTGTAGGGATGTTTGCGGTCAAGATCCGCACGGGTGATCTTGGCGCCCATCGGCTTGATGCCGTAGATCACTGTCGGATCGCAGTCTAGGCGCATGTCCTTGCGCAGTCGATTGTGGAAGACCGCAGACACGAGCTGGTGCTCGGAGGCGCGAGCTTCTTTTTCAATCAGCGAGGCGAGCGTTACCACCTGCGGTGTGGACCAACCATTTTGATCTGCGGTCTCCCGCACGTTCTTGTCGTAGACGTCGTGGAAACGCTTCACCATGCGGCGGATGAGCTGTCGGCCATTGGCCTTGTCGGCCGCCGGGATGAGGTACGTATCCGGAAAGAGGTATCCCTCCAGAGAATTGCCTTCTACGCCGACCTCTTTGAGAAATTCCTTGTCCTTCGCAGCAGCGAGAAACTCATCCTTGCCCATGATTCCGTTCTGTTGGAACACCTCGGCAACTTGCCAGACGTTGTAGCCCTCGGGTACCGTGACCGAGAGCATGAGCGTCTTTCCGGAAATCAGCGTGTCGAGCACGTCGCCCGCGTCGCTGCCCGTCCGGAGGCTGTACTCGCCCGCTTTGATCGTCCGTTGTTCTCCTCGGATCAGTGCAACAACCCGAAATATAAGCCGGTTCGAGATCACACCCTTGTTCTCGAGTTCCGCTGCAACCTGTCCCAACGTGGCGCCCTTGGGGACCTGCACGATCACTTCTTGCCCGGAAGGCACAGTCTCACGAACCGCGGGTCTCAGGAACTCCTTGACGACGGACGGAACGCGATTGTACGCAATATACCCTCCGCCGCCGATCGCGGCCAGAACAGCAACGATAATGACGGCCTTGAAGACTGAGAATACCGAGAATCTCATCTAAACCGACACTCCGAATGAACGACTGTCGAGGTATCCCTGCAGGATGATGACCGCGGCGAGCTTATCGATTACCTTCCGGCGCTTCGCACGGCTGACGTCCGCTTCCAGGAGCGTTCGTTCCGCTGCCATCGTGGATAGACGCTCGTCCCATTCATGAATGGGAACACGGCAGCGGCGACCGATAGCTTCGGCCAGTTCTCGGACCATGCGTGCTTGTGGCCCTGCGGAGCCGTCCATGTTGAAAGGTATGCCAACGACGATTTCAGACACGGCATATTGGCCGGCTAAAGAGGCGATGCGGTTCAAGTCGGCCTCGGGGCTGCTGCGAATCAGCGTTTCTACGCCCTGGGCCGTGAATCCCAGCTCATCGCTCACTGCGACGCCAATCCTCTTGGTGCCGATATCCAGGCCAAGAATCCGCACGTACACCACTGTCCTTGCCATGAACGTACGGGCGTTGTAGAGGACAAAGCGCAAACTGTCAAGTCTTCGGCGAATTACGCTTCGTTACACCGCTGCCGAAGCGGTCGATGGATCTCCGATCCGATCAGAGCAGGACAGTCAAGAGACTTCTTCCGCCGGTGGCTCGATCGAGAGGTGTGCGGCGATCTCGATGATATGCTGTGCGTCCTCTTCATCAATGTACGCAAAGCACCTGTCCGTCTTGAGAGGCAGTTCCGAATCCACCAGGTGCGGCGGCAGTCTCTGAAAGTGTCCCGCTTTTGCCAGCCGCACAGGCAGTCGGGCAATGGCCTCCACCGTTACAAGCACCACATTCTCGTCGTCCGAAATTATCGACATGCCTCCGGACTGAGGGTCTTTGTCACCGAAGTGCACGGCGATCCCGCGGCGGATCTCGGGTGCAAGGTCCTTCAGTCTTGACCTGATCTTACCGACTTCGGTGATACCGTCCAACGCCTGCCTGCGCTGAACATCGGTGCCCATTTGGAGCGCCTCCTCGAAGCATTCCAACGCCTCGACGATCTGCTTTCTCGCCAAGTGAGAACGACCTTCGATGAGCATACTCCGCGCTTCGGCCTCATCCACGGCTTCGGGATCGTAGACTTGGCTGTAAGATTCCATTGCTGCGGAGAGATCTCCTCGTTCGAGGAGGTCTCTGCCCTTCTCAACCAGAGACGAGTCTCCCGTCTGTACTTGTGTTCCGATCATGTATCGCCCGCTGTAGTGATGTTCGGACGAGAACGGCTCGGGTTCCGGTCTCGGTGGCGTCGCGGACGACCGCTTTCCCGTTCTTCGCGATGGAAGCGGCGAGGGCGACCCACGGGTCGTTGCCATACCATGATTTGCCTTCACTTTCAACACCTTTTCTCAATTTGCTAATATTATGCTTGATATATTTTTGTTCCCTTTCCCGTTGGGATTCCCCGCTCTATAGGTTACCCATTGAAGCGCACAACGGAAGATGGTAGAAATCGAGTTGTCATGGATATCAGATTCAAGTCACTGAGGAAATACCTGCCGGTCCTGTCGATCGTTTTGGTCGCGGCGACGCTCCTGGTAATCGTGGTGCTGTTTACCCTCCGCAATATCACGGCCGCGAACCAGCGCATGGAGGAGTTTACCGCTCGGCAAGGGATCTCGGTGATCCGCACGCTCGAGGCCGGCACGCGTACCGGCTTCATGGAAGGTGACTGGGGAATCGAGAACGTCCAGATGCTCATCGAGCAGGCTGCCAAAGATCCGGAGGTCGAGTGGGTCGGGCTCATTAATAATGACGGCATGATCCTCGCGCACAGCGATCCGTCCAAGATCGGTCTCAAGCTGGTCATGGGCAAGGAAATGGAGACCGTCAAGACCGCCATCCGCACCGGAGAGCCGCTGTTCTTCAAGCGCGAGGTTCCGGACGGGCGCACCATCTTCGAAATCTGGAAGCCGTTCACTCCGTTCCATGAGCAGATAGTCCAGTCGGACCTCATTGCGCGACACACGCGCATCGGCAAAGAGCTCCTCGATGTATTCGACCGCGAACCCAAACAAGTGCTCTTCCTCGGGCTCAAGACCGACCGTTTCGAGCAGATCCGACAGCAGGATATCATGTACGCGGTCTTCATGGGCGCCATTCTCTTCATTATTGGCTCCGCCAGCGTCTACTTCGTGTTCGTGGTGCAGAACGCCTACTTGGTCCGGCGAACCCTCGACGAAATGCGCACCTACACGCGCAATGTGCTGGAGAGCATGGCCAATGGCCTGATCACGGTTAACCAGTCCATGCGTGTGGCCACCTTCAATCCCACCGCGCTGGAAATCCTCCGCAAGACCAAGGAGGAGATTGAAGGACGGCACATCTCGGAGCTGCTTCCTCTCGAGGATGAAATCAAACGCGTTCTGTCCGATGCGGACGCGGTGTTCGAGAAGGAAGTCAATCTCTCCGGCGAAGGTAAGGGCAAGACGTTCCTTGCAATCTCGGTCTCCGCTCTCAAAGAGCCCGATTCAAAAGTGAGCCGCGGCGCGGTCATTATCGCCCGGGACATGACGTTGATCCGGGAGCTGGAACAAAAAGTCGCGATGAGCGAGAAGTTTGCCGCGCTCGGGCGACTGTCCGCGGGAGTCGCCCATGAGATTCGCAACCCGCTCAACTCGATCCGCGGCTTCATCCAGTATTTTCAGAAGAAGCTCCAGCTCGGCGAGGAAGATTTCCGATACACGGAGCTGATGCTCACCGAAGTGGACCGCCTCAATCGAGTTATTTCCAAACTCTTGGCGTACTCGACACCGCGTGAACCTCGCCTCATGATCCGCTCGGTGGACGAGATCATGGACCACTGTATGCGCGTCGTCGAGCGTGAAGCCGCGCAGGCTGGGGTCCAAATCGTTCGGAATCGCCCCGACGGCGACCTGCCTCTCGTACTTATGGACACCGACCAGATCACACAGGTTTTCCTCAACCTCCTCATCAACGCGATCGAGGCCGCTGGACGAGGCGGGACTATCTCCGTGAACTACGCCAAAGACTCAAACGGCCGCTTGACGGTCTTCGTCGAAAACTCAGGCGACAGTATTCCGCCCGAGCATCTGGACAAGCTGTTCGACCCATTCTTCACCACTAAGAAGAAAGGGACCGGGCTGGGCCTGGCGATTGTCAAAAACATAATTGAAGGGCATGATGGCGAAATAGATGTCGAGTCGGAACCCGGAAAGGGGACGCGTTTCATCATCAGGCTCAACGCGTACGACCCTGCCGGCATCGAGGTCGAATCCGCGGCTGGCAACGCGCTCGCCAAGACGGCGGGACAGCCCCACGCATAGATACGTTGTGGTCTCGCATCGCAGGCCATTGAAATAGGAAGACCCATGACAGCTCCCGCTGCAAAGATCCTCGTCGTGGATGACGAACCATCCCAGCGTCAAATGCTCAAGGCGAATCTATCGCTGGATTCTTACCAGGTTCACGAGGCAGATGACGGCAGCAATGCAATCAAGTGCGTATCCCAGGAGTTCTTCGATCTCATCCTCATGGACAACCGTATGTCCCAGATGGATGGTCTCGACGCTCTCAGGGAGATCAAGAAGATTTCGCCCGGAATCCCCGTGATCATCATCACCGCGCACGCGTCCGTGGAGACTGCGGTGGAAGCGCTGCAAGCAGGCGCACATGACTACCTGACCAAACCCTTGGACATGGAGGAGCTCCGCATCAAAATCCGTCAGACGCTGGAGTTTTGGCGTCTCAAAGAGGAGAACATTCTCCAGCGCCGCAGACTGGATAACCTGTTTGACGCGTCCCGCATCGTGGGCAGATCTCCGGTGATGAAGCAGATCCTGGAAATCGTGGCGACAGTCGCGCCCACGGAGGCATCCGTGCTTATCCTGGGTGAGTCGGGCACCGGCAAGGAACTCATCGCCAATGCGCTTCATCAGGGCTCCAACCGCGCGGACAAGCGCTACATCAAAGTGAACTGCGCAGCGCTCCCGGAAACACTTCTCGAGAGCGAGCTGTTCGGTCACGAGAAAGGAGCGTTCACCGGCGCGGTGAACCGCAGGCCGGGCCGCTTCGAGCTGGCGGATGGCGGGACGATCTTCCTCGACGAAATCGGCGAGATGACCCTCGCTACGCAGGCCAAGCTCCTGCGTGTGCTTCAGGAGCGTGAATTCGAGCCGCTCGGCTCCACCCGCACCGTCAAGGTGGACATTCGCATCATTGCAGCATCCAACAAAGTGCTCAAAGAGGAAGTGGAAAAGGGCTCGTTCCGCGAAGACCTCTTTTACCGGCTCAATGTGGTGCCTATCACTCTCCCGCCCTTGCGGGAGCGCAAAGAGGACATCCCGCTGCTGATCGACCATTTCTTGAAGATTTACAATGAAAAGAACCGTCGCGATGTCCACGGGTTCCATCCGAGAGCACTCGACGCCATGATGCGTTACACGTGGCCTGGAAATATCCGAGAACTCGAGAATGTTGTCGAGCGCGCGGTAATCCTCGCGCGGGACGAGTACATCCCGCTCGCCGACATGGACGAGCCGGTGCGGAACGCCGTCGGAGACGCCTTGACCGAAGAAATCCGCAGCGGCATCCGACCTGGTATGACCATCAAGGAAATGGAGCGGGAACTCATCCTGAAGACCCTGGACGAAAATGAGAGTAACCGCTCTCGGACGGCCCGCATACTGGGCATCACCCGCAGAACGCTGCAACACAAACTCAAAGATTACGGCATCGAACACTCTCACGCAGACATGGCGGAAGACGACTAGAGGCGCCAGCGAGGCCAGGAGTTTAGCGAAGAGTAGCCGGGGAGGCGCGCCCACCGATACCGCTTGAATTATGGGTGCCACTGCTGGCTTGTCCAGCAGTGCTCCCCGAAAATCACTGCTAGCAAGCTAGCAGTGGCACACATCCAACTTAACTCACGGGGTGGCGCCGACGAGCCGACGCGTCACCGTATTTACGAAATGGAAAATGCTGTACAAACGGCAAACAGTGCACCGAACGCCTCGGACCTCTTTTGCATCCTAATGAAAAGACTTTCCCCCACCGGCGAACACCTTATGGATATGTACACGGCGATGAGCGACGCGTTTGGGCACCGCAATTGGTGGCCAGGCGACACGCCGTTCGAGGTGTGCGTGGGCGCGGTGCTCACTCAAAACACGGCATGGAAGAACGTTGCTAAAGCGATTAGAAACCTCACGCATCGCGGAGTGCTCGACCCCTTAGCGCTCTACCACATGCCCCTCAACGATCTTGCCGAGTTGATCCGGCCGTCGGGTTATTACAACATCAAGGCACGCCGGCTCAGAAACCTTCTCGCGCTCCTGGTCGAGAACTATGGCGGTGACTTGGATGCGCTTTTTTCAATCCCCGTCGACGCCCTCCGGGAGGAACTTCTGTCTGTGAAAGGCGTGGGCAAAGAAACCGCGGACAGCATCATCCTGTATGCGGCACAGAAGCCAATCTTCGTTGTGGATGCGTACACCAAGCGGGTGCTTCAGCGTCACGGATTTGTCGATGAAGATGCCGATTACGACGCGATGCAGGAGCTTTTTCACCTGCACGTCCCGCAGGAGGTCGCACTGTACAATGATTTCCACGCGCAGTTCGTTGCTGTGGGGCATCACTACTGCAAAAAGAAGCCCCTATGCCGGCAATGTCCATTGAGCACTTTTCATGATGAGCCCACACTTATGCGGCTGGTTGGTGAGAGCTGACAGATCACGGCTGAGGCAGCCGCTCGATTGGAGTCATCCTCGGTGAGCCGTCGGGGTGGCGATCTACAACTGCCCTTATAGAAAAGGTTTCAGCCATGCTCTCCGCGGTGATCACCTCATCGGGCACCCCACCGCGCACAAAACGGCTTCCATGCAGAATCTTCAGATGCCGGCACGCACGCGCCACGAAGTTGATATCGTGAGATACAACCAGAATCGCCAGCCCCTGACTGTTTATTTCCCGAAGCAGATCCAGGAGTGAGAGCTGACCGTAAAGGTCCAGGTGATTAGTCGGCTCGTCCAATAGCAGGACGCGCGGCTCCTGTGCCAAAGCCCTGGCGATCCTCACCCGCTGGCGCTCTCCGCCGGACAACTTGGCAAGCTTCCGGTCAGCCAAGTGACCAACGCCCGTTTTCTCCATGGCACGCTCCGCGATGCTCAAGTCGCACGGACCGTCAAAATGGAGCCCCTTGTAGTGCGGCGACCGGCCTAGCAGCACCTCCTCACGGACGGAAAAGCCGAAGTCGCCGGCTTCTTCCTGCGCGACTACAGCAATCACTTGAGCAACGCTTCGTCTCGACAGCGTAGCCATGTCGCTGCCTTCGAGCCTCACCGACCCGCGAGCCGGCTTGAGAACACCGCTTAGCAAGCGAATCAGGGTGGACTTGCCCGAGCCGTTGGCCCCAATTACCCCGACCAAGCTTCCCTCGGAGACGGTAATACTGATCCCATCCAAAATGGCTTTCGCACCGTAAGAAAAACGGATGTCGCGGCACTCGAGCAAGGCATTCGCCATTGCGCCTCCTCCGGAAACCTATCGCCTCAAGAGCAAATAGAGGAAGAACGGTGCGCCTGCGAGCGCGGTGATGACACCAACAGGAAGCTCCACCGGATACGCGGCAACTCGCGCTACCGTGTCGGCAGCGGCGAGGAACGCCCCGCCGCCGAGTAACGACGCAGGTAGAAGCACTCGATTGTCCGGCCCAAACAGGAGCCGCATGGCGTGCGGAACTACCAGACCGACAAAGCCGATTGTCCCGGAGACACTGACCACAACGCCCGTCATCATTGCCGCAGTCGCCATGATATACACGCGCGTGCGCCCCACATTGAGCCCAAGCACCGCAGCAGTCTCGTCTCCGGCGATGAGAAGATTCAGGCGGTTAGCGTTGAAATAGATCAAGGTCCAGCCCACCAGCACGCAGGCCGCGGCAGCGGCAACTTTGGTATAGTCGGCAAGGCTGAGGTCCCCGATGAGCCAGCACAGAATGCGCTGCAACTCGTCAGAACCGGAAGCGGATAAGATCAGCAACATGAGCGAATTCATGAACGCGCCCACGATAATCCCCGCGAGAATGACCGTGTTGACGTAACCGGCGCCCCGACGAGTCGCTGCAAGACCATACACGATGCCAACCGCGAGGAGACTGCCCAAGAACGCGAAGATCGCCGTGCTATAGATCCAGTGTCCACCAAACAGGACTATCGCCACGACTGCACCGAGTGCTCCACCTGCTGCGATCCCCACAAGATACGGATCTGCGAGCGGATTTCGGAGCACTCCCTGAAAGACCGCTCCCGCAGACGCTAAACCACCGCCGGCGACCGCGGCAAGGAGTGTTCGCGGCAAGCGATATCCAAGGAGAATGCTGCGGGCTCTTTCCACCTCGTCCCCGGCAACCCCACCGAAGAGCGCTCGCACGTCCGCGGCGCTCGTGCCGATCAGTACCGACACCACAATTGCGGCAGCCAGTGCGACCAATAGCCCAAGACTGACCAGTATTGTCTTCAAATGTATGGGTAGACGCACGGTACTCACGCGCTGCTCGCCTCACTGACCCCTGTGGCCTTGTTGAAACGCCTCGGGATGAAGGATTGCGGCCAACGTTTCCAGGCATTCCATGATGCCGGTTCCGGGGCGGGCCATCAGATCCGCATCCAGTGTGTGCACACGACCGTTGCGAACCGCACTCAGTTGGGAATGCCGGATCCACTCTTCACGGCACTTGACCTTATCCGGGCATTCCTTGTCCAGCATGAGGATGGTGTCCGGATCCTTCCTGATGACCTCCTCTATGCTATATCTCGGGAACGGAATCGCCGCATCTTCCGCGATGTTGATCGCGCCGGCTTCACGGAGCAGGCAACCGATGAAGGACTTCCCGCTTGCAATTACCAACGGTCGAATGCCAACAGCAAAGAGCACAGTCGGGCTAGCGGCCCTTGAAATCCGCTTGCGGACCGCTTCTCTTCGCTCCTCCAATGCTCCGATGATTGCGCTGGCCTTCGCCTCCTGCGAGATGAGCACACCCAAACGGCGGATCAGCGACAGCACCGCATCAGGGCTCCCACTGTCGTCAACAAAGACAGGAATACCGAGTCCTTCCAGGCGCTGAACCAATTCTTTCCGGACGCCTGTCTGCGTGGTGAGCACTAGGTCGGGTTGCACCGCTATCACTCGTTCCAGATCAGGATTGAGGTATGCGCCCACTACAGGGACGTTCGCGGCTTCATTCGGCCGATTGCAGCGCGCGGTCCGACCCACCAGGAGGTCTCCCGCTTGGAGCTCGAAAACTATTTCAGTGAGACTCGGAGCGAAAGACACAATGCGGCGCACCGGATTCTTGACGCAGATCTGCCGCGAAAGATCGTCAGTGACGCAAATGCTTTTCGAAGCGTCGACAAACCCGACAGCGCAGAGAACCAGAGTCAATCCGATCATCGGCGCTGATATCGATCTACTTCTTCTTGCGGGCTTCTTTCTTAAAAATGATGGGTACCACATACCTGAGCCTATCCTGGATGATGCTTGAGGGGAACGGTGGAAAGCTGCTGGATGCCTTGCGTACGATTTCGAGAGCAGCGTCGTCGAGCGCTTTTGATCCCGACGGCGTCGTGACCTGCAGGTTCTCCAGCGAGCCGTCACGAGTTATCGCGAAGTCAACCGTGATCTCGCCGTGCTGTCGGCGCTGGGCCGCTTCTTTGGGAAAGAACGACGCTTCCTGTATCGCTGACACGATCCGTGCGCGGAAATCCGCCAAGCCACGACCTTTAGCGGCTCTGAACTGACTGAGATTACTCGCGATCTGCGGAGTGCTCGCCACGCTTGCCGAGCTACTGTGTCGCATTTGGGTGCTTCTCTCTCGATCGGTGTCCGAGTCGTGTTCATTCTCAGGCGCCTCGGACGAATCCTTCGTGTCTACGAACATCGATTCGGGCACTTCCGGAGACTGCGCAGCAATGACGGGGGTGCCAACACCGAGGTTGGACTCCTTTTCGCTGATATTTGAATGCTCCAGCAATGGTTGCGATTCCGCCGGTTCCCGCTTCTTGTCCGGCGACGCACACTCGCTCGGCGATGACGGAACCGCGTCCGACACCGCCGCTGCTACGGCTTGTGCAATCATGTCCTCCTGGTAGACGACCGTGCAGAAGATTCGCTCTTCGTCGCCGTCTTCCGACCCGACCACAGCAATCGAGGAAGTGAACACGCCGCTCCAAACCATCCCGATTGCAAGATGGATCGCGACCGAAAGAGCAAGGAACAGCGCCCAGCGCGCGAGGAATCCCACTATCGTTGCTCTCACGTGCGGAGACGACTCGACGACGCGCAAGGAATCTGGGCCTAAAACAAAAAAAACCCGAGCCCTAGTACGGACCCGGGAATGCACCCAGCTTACTTGTTCCCAAAGCCGGCCGTCTCCGCGGCACTTAACGCAGGCAGGTCTTCTGGCTCCCGGATCTTCCTCGCCCCGCTCCTTCCCGCCCCGTTCATCGAGGCAGTGGATACCGCGGGGTTCGTCCCCGGTTACAGCGGCGGGACCGCGCCGGATTCACACCGGCTTCCCCATTAAGCGTTGAACGCACCTGCTGGGAAGAAGGCTAGCCTGTGGATGCGGCTAAGTCAAGAGCTATTGGGACCTAACGGTAGCCATTCAATCCTGCGGGGTGGAAGAACCTCGTTTCACCGCGGATGACGCAGAGACAGGTAGGGGCGCACGGCCGTGCGCCCTGTTTTGGGCATGTACGGCATCGAATAAGGGCGCACGGCCGTGCGCCCCTACACTCCGCGATCTCCGCGAACTCTGTGGTGATTGATTTCCTTCCTCCTTACTACAAGTTCCACACGCCTGAACGATCACCGCCAAGGCAATCTTCCGCCGGGTCGGCCGGAAACCTATCGAGAGCAGCAAACTTGTTCGAGGGGATCGATCGTGCCCGCTTCCTGAAAACCCTTCCGCCTGAGGAGACACGAATCGCACGCTCCACACGGCCGGCCGTCGGGTTGGGGATCGTAGCAACTGTGGGTGAGTGAGTAGTCCACGCCCAAATCCAAGCCCATGCGGATGATCTCCGCCTTGGTCATGGAAACGAGAGGTGTGTGGATGTGAAAAGGCAGTCCCTCCACGCCGGCCTTGGTGCCAAGGTTTGCCATCTGCGTGAACGCGTGGATGAACTCCGGTCGGCAATCAGGATACCCGGAGTAATCGAGAGCGTTGATACCAATGAAGATGTGCCGCGCGCCCAGCGCCTCCGCCCATGCCACGGCTAACGCAAGAAAGACCGTATTTCTGGCAGGAACGTATGTGATGGGGATGTCGTGAGTCATCTCTTCCGGCAAGCGCCCCTTGGGAACATCCAGATCCGCAGTTAGAGCGGACGCGCCGATCTTGCGAAGATCCACATCTACCACCAGGTGCTCTTTCACAGCGTACGCGGCCGCGACTCGCCGCGCCGCTTCCAGTTCCACGAGATGCCGCTGTCCGTAATTAAAACTGATTGCGAACAAATCGTACCCATCCGCACGTGCCACCGCGAGAGTCGTGGTGGAGTCGAGTCCACCACTGAGCAATATGACTGCTGCTTCGCCTGCGTTCGGCGTCGCTTCTGGCGTCGAAATCATCAAACTCCTTTCTTATCGTGAGGCCATATAACCTTATGAAGCTGGAGCTGGAACCTCACTTGAAGTCCATCCTCGAGGATCCATTCCACCAGGCGACGAGGAGGCAGTTCGCCGAATACCGTAGAGAACAGGACCTTTGTCTTGCTGATCCCGAGCCGCTCGAGAATAATGCCTCGCGCCCATTCGTAGTCATGCCGGTCTGCCACTACGAACTTCACCTCGTCGCGTCGCGTCAGCTTCCAGATGTTCTCCCACATCATCTTGTGGCTTTCACCGCTGGAGGGACACTTGATATCCATGATCCGGATCGCGCCGTCGGGAAGCACCGAAATATCAAGGCTTCCGTTGGTTTCCACAAGCACCTGGTAGCCCTTTTCCAGAAGGGCCTCCGCAAGCCTGGGAGTCTCGTTTTGTTCAAGCGGCTCTCCGCCGGTGATCTCGACAAGATTCGGGCCGAGTCGGCTCACCTCAGCTACTACGTCCTCGACGGTCATATCGCGTCCAGGTTCCATCGCGTAACGCGTGTCGCAGTAGCGGCACCGGAGGTTGCAGCCTGACAGACGGATGAGAGTACAGGGCAGACCAGCGAAGGACGATTCGCCCTGGATGCTTTTGTAGATCTCGCACACGTTCAGGGACATGACAACCTGCCGATCGCCATTCTTGCACACGCCGGAGCCGCGGTCAGCGGAACCGGTTGTTACATCGAGGAACTCGCGTGACAATTTTGACAATACCCGCCCTGGTGTTAATATACTACGTTTCAATCGACGCGGCCACCATAGTGCGCGTGCGTCTGAATGCGGCTTTGGAGGCGACACGGTGCAGAAAGCTCGGGTACGGTTCCTCCCCGACGACATAACAGTGAAGGTCCAAACAGGTGATCTGGTGCTTGATGCCGCGCTTGCCGCCGGTGTCTTTCTTCGGGCGGCGTGCGGTGGGACCGGTGGGTGCGGCCAGTGCAAGGTCAAGATCGCCGAGGGGACGGTTGAGACGCTCAAAATTGACAAACTAAGCGCGGACGAGCGCGCCGCGGGATTCGTGCTCGCGTGCCAGGCCAAGGTGACCGGGGACATAACCGTCGCGGTGCCGGAAGCCAAAGTCGGCCGCAAGGTCATACCGCGGGACGAGGCGGACCGCATGCGCCTCACCGCAACACCGATGGAGTCGCCCATAATCCCTCAGCTGAACCCGCCTGCGATTCAGGTTCTTCTTCAGCCGGCGCCACCGACACTCGGAGATAATGTAAGCGATTACGAGCGCATTATGCGCACCCTCAAGGTGAACCACGAAATCGAACCGGTTACCGCGAATCTGGATGTGGTCAAAGAGATTCCCACCCTCGCGCGCGAACACAATTGGAAGCTCACCGTTAATTTCAGAGCCGAGGACTTCCCCACATTGGAGGGCAGAGTCTACCGCCTGCAGCGCGTTCGCGGAGGCCATGCGGCCGGACATCCGCTGGCTCTCGCAGTAGACATCGGAACGACGTCGCTGTGGGGTGAGCTTGTGGACCTGGAAACCGGCGAAGTGCTCGCGCGGGCGTCCCGGTACAACCCCCAGATCGCCATGGGCGACGACGTGATCAGCCGCATTGTCTTTGCCTTGAAGAAGGACGGGCTCGAAAAGCTTCAGAAGGAAGTGGTCCGAGGTCTCAATGAAATAATCGACGACGTGCTCCGCACTACCGGCCGGCCACGCGACAACCTTTTATTCATGACAGCCGCGGGCAACACCGTGATGACGCACTTATTTCTCAGCCTTTATCCGAAATTCCTCCGAGAGACGCCGTACGTGCCTGTGGCGCAGAATCTCGAACCGGTCTCGGCTGTCGGCCTTGGCCTGGCCATGCCCTCTGGTGCTTTTGTTCGTGTCTTCCCCGGCGTGGCTTCGTACGTGGGCGGTGATATCGTCAGCGGCGTGCTCGCCAACGGCATGTGGGATTCGGACGAGATGACCCTGTTCATCGACATCGGCACCAACGGAGAAATTGTTGCCGGCAACAGAGACCTGCTTATGACCGCTTCGTGCTCCGCGGGCCCAGCGTTCGAGGGAGGCGGTCTGGAGCATGGTATGAGAGCGGCACCCGGAGCGATCGAGAGCATCCTCATCGACCCGGAGACTCTCGAGCCGATGATCAAGACCATCGACATGAAGCCGGCTCTTGGGATCTGCGGTTCAGGCATCATCAATATCATATCGCAGATGCTTAAAGTGCGGATCCTCGCTCAGAACGGCAAGTTCGACGCTCATGTGGACACCGACAGAGTCCGCGAAGGCAGGAGCGGTTACGAGTACGTCATCTGTCGCGCCCCTGAAACCGGCATAGGTAAGGATATCGTCCTCAGTGAAGTGGACCTGGACAATATCATACGGGCCAAAGGCGCAATGTTTTCCGGCTACACGTGTCTACTCAGCAAGATCGGCCTGAGCGTGGATGCGGTCGATCGAGTCATCATCGCGGGCGCATTCGGGAGCTTCATCAACCTTGATCATGCGATTACGATAGGGCTCTTGCCGGACATCTCACCCGAGAAGTTCCACTTCATCGGGAATAGTTCCCTCAAAGGAGCGCGGCTTGCCACACTCGACAGCAGGTTGTTCGAGCGCGCGAAGGCAATCGCTCGCAGCCTAACGAATGTGGAGCTGTCCGAAGACCCTACGTACATGGACAACTTCATGGCAGCGCTCTTCTTCCCGCACACCCGCGGGGAACTCTTTCCGTCGGTACGTCTCTCAGCCCAGTAGGGGCGGGTCTCAGACCCGCCCCTACCCAAAGTCGTCGCTGGCGACCACGTAAAGGCATTTGTGAATCGATCTACCAGAAGAGACGGTGAGACGGTGGGCACGCTCCGTCCGAAAAATGCCGACTGGAAATTCCTTGAGCACACAGCGGACATCCGCATGGAAGTCCGAGGCGCGACGCTCGAGGAGTTGTTCGCTAATGCCGCGGACGGGTTGACAAGCCTGTTGAGCCCCGGTCCACCACTTCCAGCGGAGAGCGAGCTCGATGTGAGTGTCGAGGGGGGCGACAACGAGCAACTGCTCGTGAATTTCCTGAGGGAAATTCTGTTCCGCTTTCAGGTCAATGGATTCGTAATGACGACCTGTGAAATTGCCTTTCCGGAGCCAACCCGGCTTCAAGCTCGACTGCACGGTCGGCATGTGGGGAGTGGAGAACCTCAGCCCGACGAGGAAATCAAGGGTGTCACCTACCACGATCTAACCATTCGCCGGAATGACGGATATTCGGTCAGAATTGTCTTCGACGTGTGAGTGACTGAGAATCGCCATGTCTGAACCCGGTCATGTCACCACGCCGCCGAACGGAAGCTCCGCCGACGCGAGGCTCGCCGCACTATTACTCATCTTTCTCATTGCCATCTTCATTCCCATCAAGGTGTACGATCGAACCATCTTCGAGACGCTCAACTCATTGCACACCCCGCTCACTGATTGGATGTGGTTCACCTTGACGTCACTCGGCGACGGGCTGGTCCTGGGCATCGTCCTCGGAGCGTTTCTAGTCAAGAATCCTCGCGTCACTGCATTAGGACTGCTCCTTCTCGTGTTGTCAACGGGCGTGCTGCACCTAATCAAAGCCCTCCATCCTGCTCTGCGGCCCGCCGCGGTTCTCGATACCATCCACGTGGTGGGGCCGTTGCTGAGATCGGGGTCGTTCCCTTCCGGCCACGCCGCCTCCGTGACAGCGGCCGCACTCGTGATCATCACCTATAGTTCGTCGTGGGCAATGCGATGGATCGTGGGCGCGCTCATGGTGCTGATGGCGGTCTCCAGGATCTTCGTGGGTGCTCATTGGCCGTCGGACGTCGTCGCCGGAATGGCGTTGTCAACTGGCCTTTTCATTTTGATCCTGCTCTATCCATGGCCGGCTTGGGAGCCGATGGTGCCCGATAGACCGAGATTTGACTCGAAGATCTTCCGATGGTTGTTCGTCCTGGAAGGTGCGATCGCTCTTTTCACCCTGATCATCTACAGTACGCAACATTCGTCCGCGCCGGTCATCACTGCCGCGGCATCGCTGTGTGTGCTTGCTGTTCTGCTTTACGGGTGGGTCCGGCGCAAGGCGCCCGCGGAACGCGCCGGCCAAGGTCTTGTCCCACACTAATCGGCTAGTAAATCGTTTCGTAAGTGGCTTGCCACCTTGCTAGAGACGGGGTGAGGAATTGAACACCGCAATATGCTTTGTAGGGGCGGGTCTGAGACCCGCGCCTACCCAGGGCCGTGGATGACTACCATGAAGAGGCATTTCTGAATCGATTTACTAGCGAATCGACCGGCAAGGATGCCGGTCGCTACTATGGGGCGCGCAGCGTGCGCCCTGACACAAGCCGACAATTTTGCAGCGCTATGGGTGGCGATCCGTCTTGGAGCTTTCCTAGTGCGGTATATCCATGATAGCTCTACGGCGGGTGCCAATAGTCTGGTCCCTTCCAATCTGCTTCTTACTCCATGGGGATTGTTGGTTGGGTGCCACTGCTGGCTTGCCCAGCAGTGCGTGCTGGAGAAACACTGCTGGGCAAGCCAGCAGTGGCACCCGATGTGAGACGAGGCGCATGAACGATCCGTTGAACTGGATGATCTGCAAAGCCATAACGGGGCACTACACCAGGCATTCCTCTGGAAATCGGGACATGAGACCGCCGCCTTTCCAGCATCGTCCGGTTGTATTATGCTCTATTAAGTGCGTGAACTGCGCCGGTTCCGGCGAGATTCGATCCGTGGCGACTCGGTTGACCGCTGTAAAGTCAAGGAGGCCGAAAATGCCCGACAAGAAACCTTTCAGGCTAGTTCGCCGCGACGAGGTGCGGTGGGAAATCCCCAAGACCGGCAACATGCTTGTTCCGGGTCTGATCTTTGCCGACGAGCGCATCTTGCCGTCCATAGAAGACGATCGCAGCCCGGAACAGGTTTACAACGTGGCCCACCTCCCAGGCATCGTTAGCCGGTCCCTCGCAATGCCGGATATTCACTGGGGGTATGGTTTTCCCATCGGCGGGGTGGCTGCATTCGACCTCGAACGTGGAGTGGTGTCGCCGGGCGGCGTCGGCTACGACATCAACTGCGGCGTACGCGTCGCTGTAACCGGCCTCAAGAGGGAAGAAGTTGCGGCGCATATCCGCCCGCTCATCGATACGCTTTTCGCCAGAGTGCCGTGTGGGGTGGGATCCAAAGGCGATATTCGGCTGAGCCGGCAAGAATTGGATGCGGTGCTGAAGCTTGGCGCAGAGTGGGCTATCAAGCGTGGCATGGGCGAAGCATCCGACTTGGAACGGATAGAGAACCATGGCGCTCTCGAAGGCGCTGACCCGTCAGCAGTCAGCGATAGAGCGTTCGAGCGAGGACGGGACCAACTTGGGACCCTCGGATCGGGGAACCATTTTCTCGAAATCGGCTACATCGAAGAGATCTTCGATGCCAAGACCGCCGCGCAGTGGGGTCTCGAATTGGACGGCGTAACCATGATGGTTCATTCGGGATCCAGAGGTCTTGGCTATCAGGTTTGCGACGAGTTCCTCGCCCGGATGGTCAAGTCCGTGCAAAAGGAAGGATTGGAACTCCCGGACCGGCAACTCGCATGCACCCGATTCACTTCTGACCTGGCCCGCCAGTATTTGAGCGCTATGGCCGCTGCCGCGAACTACGCGTTTGCCAACCGGCAGGTGCTCATGTACCTTGCGCGCCGCGCGTGGGAAGAAGCGCTCGGCATCTCCCCGAAGGATCTAAGGTTCCGCCTGCTCTACGACGTGTGCCACAACATCGCCAAGGTCGAGACCCACGAAGTCAACGGAAAGAAAATGCGGCTCTGCGTCCACCGCAAGGGTGCGACCAGAGCGTTTCCCGCTGGCCACCCCGAACTCCCGGACGTGTATCATAGTTCCGGGCAACCGGTGTTAATTCCCGGCGACATGGGTCGGGCGTCCTACATTCTGGCCGGTGAGCCGGGCTCGATGAAAGAGAGCTTTGGATCCGCGTGCCACGGCGCAGGTCGACTTCTGTCCCGAAGCAAGGCTATCAAGGCAGCGAAAGGTCGCGCCATTGAACGGGAACTTCAGGACGCAAACGTCTATCCGCGCTCCAGAGGCCACAAGACACTCAAGGAAGAAATCCCCGAGGCCTACAAGGATGTGAGCCTCGTGGTCGACGTCGTCCAGCGGGCCGGTCTTGCCCGAAAGGTTGCCAGAATCAGACCCATGGGCGTTGTGAAAGGGTGAAACGGCCGGGCAACGCTGCGGCCGCGCCCGATATGCCTCTCATACCGTCGGGTCGCCCTGCTCTTCGCGAGGCTAAGTGAACCCATTCCTAAAGCCGGTGACGAATGTTGCTTGATGGTTCTCAAATGATTAGTGGGGCCGGCGCGGAGAGACTGTCTCAAAACTCTGGAAGAGCTGATAATCGTGGCACGATTAGGCTTGGCCTGCGTCTCTGCCACCCTCACCCCGGCCCTCTCCCAAGGGGAGAGGGAGGCCTATGGAGCCGCTTTCCGATCCCCTCTCCCTCAGGGAGAGGGTTAGGGTGAGGGGGGATCGTATTACGACGGCGCCATTTTCATGGGTTTTGAGACAGCCTCTGGAGGCCGGCCCCACTGCATAAGCAGGTATTGGTGGGACAGGCATCTTGCCCGTCACTTCTTTTGGCAACGGCTTCCGAAGGAGACAGGCGAGACGCCTGTCCCACCATGGCCTCGCCAAACTGTGCGACCGAACATGTGAAAGACGGTACTAATACCGATGTTCGTTCAAACATATGACATTTGCAGCGGCAAAAGCGCTTCAGTTCCCGCCGTCAAGCCACGCCTCTGCTTCCGCCTGGTCGAAGAAGGTCTTCCGCTTCTCTGCGTAAGAACCCGCCTTCTGTGCCGATGTGTCAACGACGAGTTTCGAGAAACTCTCTCGCTTCCACACCGACGCGACTTTGGACACGCCGCAATTGAGCATTATGGTCTGGACGTTCTGTGCAACATCGGGAAGACCGAGCATTTTCACTTCTGACAAGTCGGAGAACGCAGTGAAACCAGCTTTGAGCGAACGACACGCTTTTTCAACATCAGTGAGAAGATCAGGGTTATCATCAAAGCGCATAATTTCACCGAAAAACCAGGAGTACATACGATTCTTAGCAATGTCCACAGCGATACGGTAATTGAGGCCGGAACCTATCTCGTTCATGGGATCTCCTTGTCCGCGTGCGTCAGGCGCACCTGTATTGGGCAGCACCAGAAGCTTTCGCGGACGCGGCTCCAGCGGCTCCTCTGTCGGGTGAAGCACCTTCCACCCCAGAAAGGCAGTGACGACTATTCCCAGGGATTCCACGTGGTAGCCGAGCCGTTGCCTCTGGTTTACCTCGGCTATCGTAAATGGTTAAAGTCCGCGAGTCAATTGATCGAAATAGTCTATACTTGCCACACCGCTCGCAAGCGGATTTCAACACAAATAGTGAGCTTACGAGCGGCCGAATCGTTCCGGCGTTAGGCGGGGCGGCGAGTCGACATAAACGCTACTCGTCGAGCCATGCCTCTCCGTCGGACAAAGAGATGAACGACCTGCGTTTTTCCGCGTATGCGTCTCCCACCTTCTGCGCGGATGAGTCGATCACGTGCTTGGAGAAGCTTTCCCGGCTCCACACCGCGGCCACCTTGGAGACGCCATAGCTGAGCAGCACGGCCTGCACACGTTGCGTCAGATCAGGGAGTCCGACCATCTTCACTTCCAGGAAGTCGGTGAGCATGGTGAACCCCGGCTTCAGGCGCTTACACGCTTGTTCGGCGTGTTCGACCAGGTGAGGATTGTCCTCCGCTCGCATGAAATCACCGAAGAACCAGGCATACAAGCGGTTTTTCGTTGGGTCCACCGCAAACCGATAATTGCCGCCGGAACCGATTTCAGTCATGTGACCTCCCTGATTGTGCGCGTCGTTCCCGCGAAGGCGGGAACCCAGAAAAGAAACTGTCCCGCGCGGAACGCGGGACTGCTTTCGCAGGAATGACGGGTTTTCGCCGTGGGGATTGGACAAGAATTTTGGCAGCCCGTATATGGGGCAACAAGTGCGTTCCGGCATCCGTCACGTTGATCTCTTGTCCGTATGGTCTTATTCGGTGAGGCAAACGGGCACCGGGGCTACTCGTCAAGCCATGTCTCGGCTTCGGTTCGGCTGGGGAACGCCTTGCGTCGCTCCGCGTAGGTATCACCCATCTTCTGCGCAGAGGAATCGACTATGAGCTTCGAGAAGCTCTCACTGCCCCATACCGTGGCGATCTTCGAGACGCCGGCACTCTTGAGAATGGCCTGGACACGTTGAGCCACATCAGGTAGCCCGAACGTCTTCATCTCCAGGAAATCGGACAGCATGGTGAACCCGGGTTTCAGACGACGACACGCTTGGTCCGCGTGTTCGACCATATGAGGATTGTCCTCCGCCCGCATGAAATCACCAGAGCACAGCAAATAGAGGCGGTTTTTCGATGTGTCCACCACAATCCGATAATTACGACCTGATCCGACGTCAAGCATGGAGCCTCCTTCTATTCATCCTTTAGGATTTCACCGCTCAAATTGTCAACGATCACCGGACAGTCGAAGTACTGCACGGATGGTTCGGATCCATACTTCTCCAAGATGAATCTCTTCCAGTCATCGGCATAGAGCCGATCCGCATCTGCGCGAGATTTCCACAGATAGACTCCTCCGGCAGTCCGTCCATCTTCGGAGAGAACATAGTACTTGCGGATGAGCCCCTGTATGTTCCTGTACTTAGGGGCCGTACTTGAGAAGATCTCCCGAGCCTTGTCTCGGGTTATCGGCTGGGGCAGCCTGAACTGAACGAGTGCTGTAATCATGCCATTCTCCCATTTCTCGAACATATAAAAGCATCCGACTTTGCGGAGCGGGCCATTCGCAGCTTGGACCGAATTCAATGCGGGTACGCACCTACGTGAAGATGTTTCCCTTGTGCGCGCATTGTGGGCGGCATACGTTTGCTTCAAATCCCGTCGGTTCTGGATGCTCGTGTCATACTCTCGCGACAGCAGGTCTCACGGCCTCATCCGTCGAGCCATGCCTCAGCCTCTGCTCGGTCGAAAAAGGTATTGCGCCTTTCCGCGTAGTCTTCGCCCAATTTCTGAGCTGATGAATCGACAACGATCTTGGAGAAGCTCGCCTTATCCCAAACCGATGCGACCTTCTTCACGCCAGCCTTGAGCAGAGTCGACTGGAAGCGCTGTGCCATGTCGGGAAGCCCCAACATCGTCAACTCCGTAAGGTCCACCAGCGCGGTAAAACCGAGTTTCATTTGCCCGCATGCTTCTCTTGTGTCGTGTCCCAACCGGGCATTTGCCTCGGGCTTCATAATGGAGCCGAAGAACCAGAAGTACAACCGGTTCTTCAATCTATCCGCAGCGATCCGATAATTGGGGCCTGAAGCAAGGTCATCCATGAAACCTCCTAACGTGCACGCGTAACGAACGCGTGTCATGCATCATGCCAAGAGTCTCCACTTGTTCGAGACCACACGGCTCCTCGCTCCGCAGTGCGCAATGGGAGGGTCCAAGAGATCGCCAGCCTATGCGGTGAGATGGCACCAGCCGACATGCCGAGAGCGCCGCGTGATGAGTGCAATCGTACGCACAAGGAACTGATGAGTCAACCCACATCGATTGTATTCGCAAAGGATTCAGTTAAACGCCCCCCTAAGGAGGAGGTCATTTGGATTGGTTGCCAAAATTCTTGTCCGATTCGCATGTTGAACGTCCGTCATTCCTGCGAAAGCAGGAATCCAGTTCCTGTTCTGGGTTCCCGCCTTCGCGGGAACGACGTGCTCCTGTTAGATCGCCAGTCTGGCAGGCAAAGGGACGTGATCTTTGGCAACTTCTCTAACTGAGAGGATTTCCATGAAGCTGTTGAGGAGGTAGATCTTGCGGTGGCTCGGACGTCACGGTCCAGGCCACCCAGGAGATTGAAAGCTCTTCTCCATACGTTGAGAAGAGCGGGGGAAGATCTTATACGAATGCGCTTTGTAAGAAGTGACATGGAAAGGGCCGGCAGGGACGCCGGCCTCTACTATTAGGAATTAGTGGGGCGGGCCTCCGTGCCCGCCATTCCACTTCTCTGAACGCAAGTTCTTATGAAAACGCCGGTAGCGCCGGCATCTTGCCGGTCTTCTTCACGGCGTTTTCATGGTTCGTTGTGGCGATTCTCGCCATGGGAGTTGGTATTAGCTTTCTTCCGGTGAGCAACTATCGGTTTTCCATGATTGATGCCGACCAGGTCTAACGGGACGGGCTATTTCGCTTGCGGAACTGCCGGCACGGGAGTTGCTCCAGGCGCTGGCTGGGCCGGCGCTTCCGGCATCAAAATCTGCACATTGAGCTGCTTTCTCAGGGAGTCCGAGAGTTTCTCGTACAGATCTTGCTGCTTCTGATACTTCAGCTGATCGAAAATATAGTCCTTCACCTCGTCGTAGGAACTCTTGGATTCGGGTCGCTTATCCTCCAGCAGCACGATATGGTAACCGAACCGCGTCTTGACGGGGCCGTTGATTTCGCCATTCTTCATGCCAAAAGCCACATCTTCGATTTCCTTCACCAATCGGCCTCTGGGCATCCATCCAAGATCTCCTCCGCGTTCCTTGCTTGGGCACGTGGAGTGCTTGGCGGCCAGTTCATCGAATTTCGCGCCCTTCTTCAGCTTGTTCATCACATCTTTCGCCTCGTCTTCGGTCTTGACGAGGATGTGGCGAATGTGAATGCTGGCCAGGTTGGTGAATTCATCAGACTTTTGGTCGTAGTATTCCTTGACTTCCTTCTCCGAGGGATCGGCGATGCCACTGCCCTGTTTGTCCAGAAAGAGGCGGGCGAGGAGATCCTTCTTGGTGAAATTCAAGAGGGTTTGGAACTTGGAGTCCTTGGCCATGCCGTCCTTTTCGGCCTGAGCCGCAAGGACATAGACATTGACGATGTAGTCAAGGGTCTGCCTGCGACCTTCCGGCGTGGTATAGAGGTAGCGGAAGCGCTCTGGAACAGCGTCTGCCATGGCATCCAAGTCCGCTTCCGTGATAGTCTCGGTCCCGATCGTCGCCAGAGGTTTGTCCTTTTGCGGCCCCTGAGCCTGCGAATCAGCGGCGAGACCGACTGAAGCGACGACGACGAGCAACATGAAGACTTTTAAAATCGATAGGTTGCTTTTCACTTTCTTCTCCTTTTCCGCGATGCAACTCACAACTAGCTATAATGACAGCTGATTACCGGTTCATTCGCGCCGACTTATAACACACTCCCAGGCAGGAGTCAAACTTTCCTACAAGCCAAGAACTCAAGGGTTGCCTCGTTTGGTGGATTTGTTTATAATTGATCAATTATTTTGCATGAGGGTTGTGCAGGTGGGCAAGAATAGCCTTAACCTACTGATTTTGTTAGCCCTAGGTACGCTCTTCATACTCTCCTCTTGTAGCAGATCGAGTACCGCGGACATGCCGATAGCGCCGCCCGGCGCACCGGCGAATGTTCAGTTGGAGGTGGCGAAAGAGGGCGTCCAAGTGTCGTGGGATTGCATCCCCGGAGTCACCCATTATACGGTATTCTGGGGCACGGACCGCGACCATTACCGCAATCTCATAAACGCCGAGACCTGTTCTTTGACGCTTGCCGGATTGAAGAAGGGGCGATTTTACGCCTTCGCTGTCACCGCATGGAATCAGCAAGGAGAGAGCGATTATTCCAGAGAGGCTGCCGTCGTGTACGACGACGACCCCGGTCGGGCGCCCGAATATGTTGAAAAGGGCAACGATCTGATGGAACGGGGTTTGTATACGGACGCACACCTTTATTTCTCGGCTGCTATCCGACTCGATCCGCAGAACGCGGGGGCATACCGTCGAAGAGGCCTGTTGTACGAGAGGACCAACCAGTCTTCGCTTGCCCGAGAAGACTACCGGCGAGCAGAGCGGCTCCTCTCGCAGAAACAGCACGCAAAGCAACAGGCTTCTCCCTGAGTTTGGATCGTCAAGCGCGTGCTCCCAGTTTTGAGTCTCCCTTCGACGTGAAATTGCGGATCACTCGACTCCAGCCCAGCACCATCGGGAGGGAGCGGTCACGAATGTATATGGCGTGGCGGGACTATTGCCGCGTACAAGAGGAGCATCGCTGAGATACGTTGTTGCTCCATGGCCAAGCAAGTCAACTGGTCTTGACGAGGAGACTCGGCGCCTCATCCCATTCGTGAAGCGCTTCACACGGGACATAGACGAGATGCTTTCGCGACGGAGAGACTACCTTAAGAGGCCCCAAGCATGATGTTGGCGCACTGGGCCGCATGGGCAGGAGCGGGATTCGCGTCCTTCGTTTTGGTCGCGCTCGTATACTGGGGCTTCCTGTTGCGTCGAAATCTCAAAGACGAACCACGAATCGCCGCGCCGCCCGACTCGGAATCGAATGATGAACTCCCGCTGGTCTCCGTGGTGGTGCCCGCCAAAGACGAGGAAGATTATGTCGAGCGGTCGTTGACATCGATCCTGGCATCGAGGTATCCCCGGTTCGAGGTTATCGCAGTCAACGACCGAAGCAAGGACCTTACCGCGGAAAAGCTTGCACGCCTTTCTGCCTGGGATACGCGGCTCTCTCTGGTCACAATCGAACATCTGCCGGTGGGGTGGACGGGCAAGACCCACGCGCTTTTCCAGGGTGCACAGCGAGCCTCGGGAGAGCTGCTCCTTTTCACTGATGCAGACACCGTTATGGCGTCGGACGTGTTAGCCCGAGCAGTGATGTCTCTCAAAGAGGGCAGCCTCGGAATGCTGAGCCTCTTGCCCGGTTTCCTAAATCACGGGTTCTGCGAGACGGTTGTGAATCCACACCTTGCTCTTGGCTTGGGGAGTATCTATCAACTCAAGGACGTGAACGACGGAGCGCGCGATGTCGGGCTCGCATCCGGATCATTCATCCTCGTCCGGCGAGACCTCTACGAAGCGGTGGGCACTTGGGAACGGTTCCGTTCAGAGATCACCGAGGACGTGGCCCTCAGCAAGGCCGTGAAGCGCATCGGCGAACGGCTGGCCGTAGTTAGGGCCGGCGATCTCGTCAAGACCCGCGGATTCAAGAACTTGGGCGAGCTGTGCGGATTTTGGAAGCGCACATTCTATGGCGCCTTCGACAGGAGCGTTCTCAAGATACTCCGGGTGACGGCCAACTATCTTGTCCTGAGTCTGTTGTTCGTGAGTCTGGTCGTCTCCGCCGCACTTGTGCTAGTGGGAATGGCCACACCGCCGGTGTGGGTCATGCTGGGGGCGTCGGCTGCGGCAATGGCGGTACTGATGGCGATGTTTGCCGTGTACACTTGGAAAGAGCTGGGAAGCTGGACGCTGGGGGTCACTGCGCCGGTGGGGGTCGTCGTGAGCGCGTGGGTTGCATTGAGCGCCCTCGTGGTCGCGCTGAGCGGTCGCGGTATCTCCTGGAGGGGCTCTTCATACAAGTAGCGCTGAGCACGCGACGAACCGCTGCGGAGAAATAATTTGACCCTTGGAGAGGTTCCTGATAACCTTGAACACCTTGTATACCGAATTCCTCAGTGAAAGGAGACGGTTCTATGGCACGGCTGGGGATTGGGCGGAGCGCAATTATTCTTTGGGGACTGGTCGCGGCGGCGGTATGTGTCGCCCCGCTCACTGCGTCGGCTCAGGCGGCGGATTTCAAGACGTTCAGGAGCGACGAATTCGGCTTTAGTATGAAGTTCCCGACCTCGTGGGTAAAGATCGACCAGCCACAGGGGAATTACTACGTTGTGTTCCAGGCTCCGGACCTTGTCGATAACTTCCGGAGCCGAATTCACGTTGCCGCTCATAAGCCCGTGAAGGATTCTCTTGAAGTGTTCTTGACGGAAATGCGTAATGGTATAAAGGACCTCCAGAGGCAAGCCCCCAGCGGAGCCAAAGGCCAGGAAGTACGCATTATCGACGAGGGTGAATTCAAGTGTGAAGTTCCAGGCGCGTATTTCTTCTTTATTCAAGCCTATGAAGAGAAACTCAACATCTGGATGGGTATTGTGATCGTATTCTACAAACATGACAAGACGCTGCTCCGAATTTCGTGCCTCGCGCCGTACGAACGTATGGATCAGTTCCACCAGGTGTTCAACACGTCGCTGCTTTCGGTAAAATTCGACGCGGGTCCGAGCCCGGAAGTTGCACCCAGCAGGCCGACCGCTGTCCCGCCTCCATCACCGGGGACCGCGCCGCCGGCAATTGAGCGTCGTCCGAGCCCATCCGCCCCGGAAGTATTGAGGGAACAACCGGCACCGGCGCCTCGCATCGAACCGACTGCGCCCGCGCCGAGGGCCGTCCCTCCAAGGGGTCCCGCACGGCTGCCGGATCGAGGCCCGTCCACGGGAATCGTAGAGTAATCTCCGTCACGAGCCGGCGCCGCCCTGGTCTGCAAGCGCCGCCGAATAAGGTCGCATCGAATGAGTCTTCGAGGATCGATCAGGCTCTTCAACGCATATAGTGCGTTTACTCGGTATAGGGACTCGCTTGTGGAGCACGATTCGCGGCCTCTGGACGCAGATGCACTCCGCGCTCGCGCACTGGTTTTGGCTGAAGAGTGGGAGCCCCGCGGGGATCGTAGCGAACTGGATGGCGCGCTCGACAATTTCCCGATCTCGTGGGATCCCGAGGCGTTTCCGCAGATTTCGGCCATGCTTGATTTCCTCGCGGACACCCTATTCCGCGACGTTTCGCGACCGGTCCGCTCGGAGACGAAAAAGCAGGTACTCGATTATCCCGGCCCTGTCTTCTTCTTTGTGGGACACACCTCGTACTATGACCACGTGCTGGTAGCTCACACCCTACGTCGGCTCGGATTGCCTGCTCCGTTGATGCATGTGGCAGGGACAGTGTCAAAAGGTTGGCTTTCTCAATGGCTCAAGGGGTTTCGGGTCCTGCACGTTCCGAAGAACCTCTCTCGAATCCAACATCGCGCATACGCGTGGATTTGTGGAGCCCTGGCTGAGACCAGAGAACATCAGGTACTGTTTGCACGCACGAGCCGATATACTGTCCGGGCGCGGGACGGGATCCTCCGTGAGCCATACGTTCCCCACGGCGTTATTTCGTCGGTCAAGGCGGCCGGCAAGGCGCTCGTGGTCCCTGTAGCCGTTTCCTATTCAGTTGTGCCGGAAGACCGATACCTTACCGCTTCGACCATGTTCCGCACCCACCCCATGCTTCCGAGAAGCCTGTCTTACTTCCTTCCGTTTCTGCTGCGCTTGAGAAAACCGGAAAAGCTGTTCAAAGGGATGGAAGACGTATTCGGAGACGTGAGTGTCGACTTGGGCGATCCCTTCGAGCTGACCCACGACGATCGCCTGACGCTTCAGCGGGTTTCGCATCGAGCTATCGAGGAGATCGCGCGCAATAAGCTCATCCACCCGAGCCACCTGGTTGCCAAGGCCATGCACGATCTCAAAAGCGCGGACGTCAAAACGCTTCGAGACCAGGTTGAGCGTGAAGTCGAGAAGACCCGATCATTCTTCAAGACCCGTTACCATAAAGAGCCACCGTTCCATTCGCTTATCACGACTGACATTCCGGAGGCCCTACAGCGGGGTGTTAAGTGCCTGACGGCACGCCGAGCGATGGGAAAATCTTTCCTGCGCAAACGCTATTTCGCCAGAGATTATCAGTTACTCCAGTTCTACGGCTACCACGGAGACCGACGAATCTATCCGTTGAGCGGCCGCAACTCTATGACGGTGATCAACGCGGGCGTGTGGGGATACACTCTGGCGCTTCATATCGGTAAGAACCTGCTTCAAAAGCAAGAATTAGCCGAGCATTCGCTCGTGCTCTACGACTCCCGGGAAGACATCATCGAGAAGCTTACAGTCGAAGGGCGCCACCCGTGGCACTTTCGCGAGATCCCGCTGCCGCGTTCGGTACGGCCCGAAGCCGATCTCATAGCGGCGGTGAGCAACACGTCACTCATTCTCATCGTAGCGCCGAGCAAGTACTTCCACTCGCTTATCATCAAGATTTTGGAGATCGCCCCCGAAGGGACACATCTCGTCATTGCTACAAAGGGATTCATCCCGGAGACCGGCCTTCTGCCGTGCCAGACGACTCAGCTCGAAATGGAGCGAATCGGTAAGCGTCTGCGGATCGGGGCTCTCTCCGGAGCCAACCTCGCCCACGAGATCGTGAACGGCGGCGCTGGTGTTACCCAGATAGCATGCGAGGATATCCAGACGTTCAAGCGCTTGCAGACCCTCATTGAGACACCGCGATTTCGGGTAGTGTATTCCGATGACGTGGTCGGCACTTCCATATCGGCGGCGCTCAAGAATGTCTATGCCATCGGCTTCGGCATCCTGGAAGGCTCGGGCAAAGCGCCCGAGAATTTCCTTGCCACCTACTCGACGCTGGTCACCGCGGAGATCAGGCAGTTCGGTTTGCTCCTGGGCGCTGCGCCGGAAACGTTCGATGCAGAGAGTCAGGTATGGATTGCGGATCTCCTGGCCACGTGCCGCGGCGGCCGCTCCGCTCGCTTCGGGCGAGACCTCGCCGCGATGGATGATAAGCATGGAAAGTCCTTCCCTGCGCGGTTACTCCTCGAACAGTATCGGAAGAAGAAGGTAGCGATCGAAGGGTTCGAGGCATGCAGGTTCGCTCAGCGCATGGCGTCCCAGCGCGGCTTTCACCCTCCGATTCTGGGCGAAATCTACGACATCCTGCATGGCGGAAAGAAGATCGACGTGGACGGCCTCATCGAGAAGTGCCTTGATGCTCTGACCCAGAAGGGCGCCTATCCTATCCCGTCGAGAATTCCTCAGCGATCCCGAAGAGTCTGAACGATTAGCGCCGATTGGGGTGCCGCGCGGCTCGGCATGGCTGCCCGCGCGGTGTGAACCCTGAGAGGAAGCGATCATGAGCACCGAAACGTCACTGTTTCCCCATATCCCCGTGAAAGAACTCAAATCAGGAGATACAATCCTGGAGTTCTTTCAGCTACGCTCTATCGAGGTCCGCCGAACGCGATCGGGAGACAGCTTCCTCGATATGACGCTCGGCGACGCAACCGGCACTATTTCCGCAAAGATGTGGCCGGAGGCTATTCGCAAGTGGGGCCAGGGATTCGCCGCGGGTGACTTTGTCAAAATCGAAGGCAAAATCGAGACTTACCGGGATCGGGCGCAGCTCGTAGTGGAGAAGATCCGCACGGTTGACCCGGACGAAGTCCCTGACGTGAGCCGTTTGATACGGGTGTCGGCCCACGATCCTGCAACGCTGTTCGAAGAACTCTCCGGTACGGCCGCAGCGCTTAAGCCTCCCGACCTGGCGCATTTCGTTTCGACAATGCTCGATCGAAACTGCGATGCGCTCAAGAGTTTTCCGGCAGCGAGAATGGTCCACCACGCGTACGTGGGAGGGCTTATCGAGCACACTGCGGCAGTGGTCCGCAAAGTCGCGGCAGTGGCAGACTTGGAGAAGAAGGTCAACCGAGACCTTGCACTTGCCGGCGCAATCCTTCATGATATCGGAAAGCTGAGGGAACTTAATCCCTCCGCTGTTGGTCGAACTGTTGAAGGTCGACTCATCGGACATCTTATCCTCGGCGTGGAGATGCTGGTGACGTTGGCCGTTGAGCAGGGTGTTATCGATCATCCCTGGTTCCGCGAACTGGAACATATTGTCGTCTCTCATCACGGCGAGGTTGAGTTTGGCTCTCCGATGCGCCCAATGAGTGCGGAGGCCATTCTGGTGCACTTTATCGACAACCTGGATTCCAGGCTTAAAATAGTCGAAGAAGCGCTCCAGACGGCGGAACCTGACGGTTTTTCAGCTTACAACAAATGGTTGGGAGGCAGGGCCTTCGCAGGCTTCGGCGCCTTCAACGAGGAGAATGACCATGATTGAGATTCAAGGCAAACTTGCCGAAATGAGACAGAAATCATTCGAACTTCGAGGTTATCTTTGACCTGGATTCCAAACTTACCCGCCTGAAAGAAATCCGACAAACCCAAGAGAACTCCGAATTCTGGAACGACCCCGAAGCCGCCAAGGACGTGCTCAAAGAGGAGAAACGGATCTCGAACCTTGTCCAGGCGTTCCAAGGACTCGACCGGCGGCTTGAAGATACCGAAGTCCTCCTGGAACTTGCAGTGGAGGAACAAGACGACGCTGCGATGACGGAAGTCGAGGAGAAGCTCTCGGAAATCGAGGAGTACATGAGCGGCCTCGAGATCCAGCGACTCTTCTCTCAGCCTGAGGACTCGGGCGACGCTATTGTCGAAATCCACGCCGGCGCGGGAGGCACCGAAGCACAAGACTGGGCGGAGATGCTGCTCAGGATGTACCTACGCTGGGCCGAGCGTGAAAAGTATAAGAGCCAGGTGCTCAACACCATGCCGGGTGAGGAAGCCGGAATCAAATCGGCTGTCTTCGAGGTCGATGGGAACTACGCTTATGGCCGGCTCAAAGCTGAGATGGGTATTCACCGCCTCGTGAGGATAAGCCCGTTCGATGCAAATTCCCGCCGCCACACATCCTTCTCCGCGGTGTTCGTCTATCCCGCGGCCGACGAAAACACCGAAGTCGAGATCAACGAGACAGACCTGAGAATCGACACCTACCGGTCGTCAGGCGCGGGTGGTCAACACGTCAATACCACTGACAGTGCGGTGAGAATAACTCACATTCCCACCGGCATTGTCGTCGCGTGCCAGAACGAGCGTTCCCAGCACAAGAACCGCGCCATGGCCATGAAGATCCTGAGGGCGCGGATTTACGACTTGGAATTGCAGAAGCAACGGGAAGAGAAAGACCGGCTATACAAAGAGAAAAAGGACATTGCCTGGGGATCGCAGATTCGCTCGTACGTCCTCCAGCCGTATCAGATGGTGAAAGACCATCGTACCGGATGCGAAATCGGGAACGTTTCGGCGGTCCTGGACGGAGACCTGAATCGCTTCATTCAGGAATATCTGGCCTTTGCGGCAAAGTCGGACGGCAACCATTCGTAAGAAGGCCCTGCTATTCGCCGAGCTTGGGGCCGCCGATGTCCCAGATAGGGCACTTGAAGCAGCCGTCCACCACGGTTCCTCCTAGCCGGTAGCATCGCCACCGCCGGAGTAGTTGACAAGTGTCCGGTTTCGAGTCGCCCTTCAACGAATAGCAGCAGGGAACGATCCTGCCCTTGTCCAATTGCTGGAGCTCGGGCTGAAGAAGCTCGTCCTCCAGCGACCCGGCCGGGTCCGGAAACACCGCGCCCGGCACTCCCGCGAACAATACCGCGAGCACAACCACCAATGCGGTTCTTACCATGGTGACCCTCCCCTGCGCACCGACGTCGCGACTCGTCCCTGGGGTAGCATTTTCCGGTCCGCCGGTGCTCACTTCTTATTATAGTTAGTGGTCGTAAGGCGTAACAAGTGACAGCCGATTGGTGGAAGGATGCCTATTCTCGGCGACGTGAATCAAACCGAAGCAATTCCCTTAACCGGGGTATGCGCGCGGGGACAAACGCGGGGACCCTCTCCCGGTAATGGACGTACTCCTCACCAAACTTCCTGAGGAGCCTTCGTTCCTCAATGTACGCCCCGATCAGCAAGTACGCCGAAAGCACAACACTGATCACTGCGTCAGTATCACGCAGGTTTCTCACCCATAGCATGAGCAAGCCCGCGGAGAACTGTGGATGCCGGACGACGCCGTAGATCCCGCGTGTGATCAGTTGCCCGGTCGCCCTCCCCTTCTTCTTGGGGACGATGCCCATATCGTGGAAGCCGAGAAATTCGCGCCAGTCCAAGCATCTGAAGGTCAGCCAAAAGACAAAGATCGCAGCGCTCCAAATCACGACCTGAACCGCCAGTAGCGGGCCCTGCCACATGACGATCGCAATTTCGTGCCCCCTTGGAGTGATCTTTGATGCCAAAATGAGCGTTAGAACGGCGATGATGTTGTACAGGAAGCGATAGTACGGCCCGATCTTTGAACGAAGAAGACTCGTGCGCCTCAAGGGCCCTTCACTGTTGAGCAGAGAATGCTGTACGCACCAAGAGCCCCAAATTAAGGCTACTAGACCCAGTCTTGTGATGGTCTCGTCCGTCCCCCACACCTACCATCTGTCTGCGAACGATTTACGGTACACGCGATATTTCTTGAAAGGTTTGGCGCCTCCCTCTTTTTCGAGCATGTTGATTGCCGCGTTGTCCTCAAGGTTCCACCCCAGCTCGAGATAGAAATACCGCTGTGATTGGAGCACCACGTTAAAAAGGTAGTCCAACGCCACAAATGGAATCCCAAGTTGCCGGTACTGCCGCTTTATGCCGAACAGCAGTCCGCGCATCCCATTGATTTCTTTGCGATACAGGAGATACCTGATAGGGCCCAAGAGTCCGATATTTCCCTTAAAACGTTTGAGCAACGGATTGATGTCGGGAACCACGAGCGTCACGGCGACCGGCTCATCCTTGTAGGAAATGATGGAGATCAACTCGGGATCAGCGATAAGTTTCAGATCGCGAGCAAATTCCATCGCTTCCTCGTGGCTCATGGGAACATATCCCCAGTTCTGACTCCATGATTCGTCGTAAACACTCTTGATAATGGCCATTTCCCGTTCGAGCTGATCCGGGTCTGCGCAGCGCACTGTGAGGTGCCGCTCTTCCTTGACCCTTTGAGCAAGCCGCGTCATCCACTCGGGCGGTCTCCAGGAATTATCCACGATGAATGATAACAGGTCCTTTTCTTTGCGGAAACCAGCCGCCTCGACGAGATCGTTGTAGTAGGGAGGGTTGTAAGGCATCATGAATGTAGGCCGATGCTCAAACCCGTCGTAAAGCATCCCCACTTCGTAGTTGGTGGAGGGATTCAGAGGCCCGCGCAGAAAGGTCATCCCTTGATCGCACACCCACTCTTCAACCCGCTCGAAGAGCGCACGGGCGGTCTCCTCATCATTCACGCACTCGAAGAAGCCCCATATGCCCATGCCGCTCTTATGGAAGTCGTTATAGTTCTTGTCCACAACGCCCGCAATTCTGCCGACGAGTTCGGACCCGTGATACGCCAGGAGCAGCAACTGCTCGGCAGACTTCCAAAACGGATGCTGCTCCTTGTCGAGCAAGCGCAGCACGCTCTTCGTCAGAGGCGGTATCCAGTTCGGATCGTTTCGGTAGATCTTCCAGGGGAGATTGACAAAGGTTTTGAGATCTGCACGTCGTTCCACAGGGACTATTCGGACACCCAAACTGCACGCTCCTCCTCAGGGTGATATCGTTCCGCAGTGCGGCAAAGCTTGTACTATACCACATCCACTGCGACACGCGACCTTTTTCTGCGCCACGAGGCGTTCGGGCCGCGCGCATCGTAGGGGCGACCAGCCGGTCGCTACAGGGCATTTCGCGTTGTTCAATTCCTTACCCTAGCTTCGACAACGTGGTAAGCTGCTTTCGAAACGCTATGCTGGTAGATCGATTCAGAAATAGGTTTACGTTGTCGTCAGCGGCCAACTTGGGTACGGCGCGGGTCTGAGACCCGCCCCTACGAGGCAAATCGCGTCGTTCAACGCCTCGCTCTCCCAAGATATTCGTGGTAAGGTACTTACGAATCGACCTGCTAGTCCCCTTCCCTGCCTGGATTCGTGCTACGGCGCTCCCGTTCAGCCACTGCGTCCGCCAACGCCAAGACGCGAAGAGCCTGCTTGTAAATCGGCGTATCGACCATCCGGCCATCGAGGTTGACGGAAGCCCGGCCCGCTTTGAGCCCCTCCTCGAATACCTGCACGACCCGTCTCGCATGAGCGACTTGGTCGGCTGACGGCGAAAACACGCGATTGAGCACGCCAACCTGGTCCGGATGGATGCAATAAGCGCCGGAAAACCCGAGGCCCCGCGACCGAACGGCCGCCCGTTCAAAGCGCGCAAGATCGCTGAAGTCAGCAACGCTTCCCATCACCCCAATTGGACTGGCTCCAACGGCCCTGCACGCCACCGCAAGCATGGTGAACGGGACCAGGAGGTCTGTCGCGTCCTCCGAAGGTTCGATGCCAAGCTCAAGGCGATAATCGTCCACGCCCATGCTCATAGACTCGATCCGCTCGCTTGCAGTGGCAATCTCCTCCAACCGCAGCAAGCCCGCTGGACTTTCTAGGTGGACCGAGAGCAGCGTTGATCCAACCTCGATTCCCAACGCACGCTCGCATTGGGAGATGAATCCCTCGGCCCGCCGCACATCTTCACCAGACATGACCTTGGGCAAGAAAACAGCATGTACCTCAGGCTGCACCGCTGCGCGTATGTCCGGCTCCAGAAGCGACGGATCGTTATTCACCCTCACGAGCACATCAGCGCCGCCGCTGCCGGCAAGAGTCACGGACGATGCCAGCAGCTCGCGCGCACGTTCCTTTTCCGCCGGAGGGACCGAATCTTCGAGGTCGAGCACAATTGCGTCCGCGCCCCGAAGCGCGGCCTTTTCGACGAAGCGCTGCACATGCGCCGGCATGATAAGAAGTGAGCGTTGGAGATTCCTGACCATGAAAGCCTCCGTGGGGATTGATGATGTAGGACGAACGTGAGGGCTTGTCACGTAATAACTCTTGTATCTTGGCCCACTACAAAAGTAATTCACGTCATTCCGGCGAACGCCGGAATCCAGGATTTTCTGGACCCCGACTTTCGTCGGGGTGACGGGTTCATTTTGCGACAGACCCTCAGGTGCATGACGCTGGGGAAGGTCCGCGGCGTCATCTTACAATATTGGTGCGCGTGGTGGGTTGAGAATTCGTTTTGCCTTTCAGGCAAATTATCTTGACATTTGTTTCCTAATGGGCAACCTTGGCTGAATGGATGAAAGAGCCATCTGTAGAAACGTCAAGACTCTCCGCCTGAGGAGAGGCATGACCCTAGAGGATTTGTCCGGCCTCACCGGACTGAGCAAAGGGTACCTGTCGAAGGTCGAACGATCGAGTAAGCTGCCGCCCTTCTCTACGCTCAACAAGATCGCGGCCGCCCTAGGGGTCGAGATGCTTACCGTTCTGAGCGAGACGCTGGAGGAGCCTCGAGATACTCGAATCACGTTTGTAAGAAAGAGCGAGCGCAGGTCCGTGGCAACTGAAGGTTCGCTCTACGGGTACCAGTACGAGACGCTCGCGCACAACAAGCCCGGTAAAAGCATGGAGCCCTATGTCATCGAGCCGGCATTCGAGGAAAAGGGCTTGTTCCAGCATGAGGGCGAGGAATTGCTCTATGTCCTGGAAGGTACTCACGAATTTACGTACGACGGAAAGAAATACGTCATGAATGAAGGTGATTGCGTGTATTTCGACTCCGGAGTACCTCACACCGGGAGGAGTCTCGGCAAGAAGAAGGCGAAACTTCTCGCGGTGATCTATTCCTACGAAAGGGCAAATCGTGGACGAGGAGTTTCTCAATAGAAGACTGGAAACGATGAGTTCCGACGAGCTGCGGTCCATACAGGAAAGCAAGTTTCTCAAGCAGCTCGACTACGTGCTTGGACGGTCCCCGTTTTATCAACGGAAATTCGCGGAAGCCGGGATCGAGCGCGGCGACATTAGAGGCCTCGGCGATCTGCCCAAGATACCCTTTACCGAGAAGGACGAACTCAGAAAGAGCCAGGAAGACCATCCTCCTCTTGGGTTTCACGCGGCCGCGGACATGGTGGATGTCATGCGGATCCACTCGTCTTCGGGAACGACCGGCGTTCCCACCTTCATTGGAATCACCAAGCGGGATCATCAAGTCTGGACTGAAATCACGGCGCGGTCGCTCTTCACCCAAGGGCTCAGGAGAAGCGACGTGGTGATACATGCCGTGGGTCTGAGCTTCTTCGTAGGCGGGCTTCCGGTAAAAGATGCCATAGAGTACCTGGGAGCGACCTTTGTCCCGATAGGGACCGGCGCGTCGGACCGAGTGGTGATGACCGCTCGGAAGTTGGGCGCCAACGTCCTGCACAGCACTCCTTCTTACGCCCTTTATCTCGCGGAATACGTTGTGAAGAAATACGGGATGTCTCCTTCCGAGCTTGGGTTCAGGAAATTCGTGGTCGGCGCCGAGCCCGGTGGCGGCGTGCCGTCTGTCAGAAAGAAGATCCAAGCCGATTTCGGAAGCGTGGTCCTCGAGGGTATGGGGAATTCCGACGCGGCCCCAATCATTTTCGGAGAATGTCGTTTCCAGGAGGGCATGCATTTCTGCGCCCAGGAATACATCGTGTGCGAACTCATCGATCCGGAGACAGGCAGAGTACTGGAGATGTCGGACGGGGCACAGGGCGAGCTGGTCTACACGCTGATAGAGCGAGAGTCTTGTCCGGTCTTGAGATTCCGTACCAGGGACCGGGTTACGGTCTGGAGTTCTCGGTGTTCATGCGGACGGACGAGCTTCCGAGTGCGCTGTATCGGGAGGACGGACGATATGCTCGTTGTCAGGGGAGTGAACCTTTTTCCTTCGGCAATCAAAGATATAGTGGCTTCCTTCAGCCCGCGGACGACTGGAGACATGATCGTAGTTCTCGACGGCCCCGGGCCGGCCGTGGAACCGCCCGTGAACGTCCAGGTCGAGTATGGTTCCGCCGCGGGCGACCTTGCCAAACTCAAGACCGAACTGGAGCAAGAAATCCGGAACAGATTGGTGGTGAAGGCCGAGGTGCAGTTGGTGCCTCAAGGCACGCTACCGCGCTTCGAAATGAAAGCCCGGCTCGTCAAACAACGCGATTGAATCCGGCGTCTAGGAGCCTGTCGGACTGGGGATTGAAGTCGCCCGTAATTCCCGCCTGGTTTTTGTTGAAAACTGTTTCAATGGACCCGTTTGTTGCAGTTGAAGAGCAAACGGGCCGGAATTCCGCCTCTG
>Ga0172368_10000579_pt1 | contig 51850 bp, 41 predicted proteins | sample Lak11m_FD_114540 | JGI IMG/M metagenome (GOLD analysis project Ga0172368, IMG submission 114540) | Freshwater microbial communities from Kabuno Bay, South-Kivu, Congo - kab_022012_11m | ecosystem: Environmental > Aquatic > Freshwater > Lake | place: Democratic Republic of the Congo: South-Kivu... | reverse complement strand
GATGGAAAAAGAGTATTAATGACAGCCCGCGGTGAAGTTTTTTCCTTAGCTGCCGATAAAGGCATCACTTATAACCTGACCAAAACCTCAGGTGTACACGAAAGAAATGCTGTTTGGTCGCCAGATGGTAAAAAATATGCCTGGATTTCAGATAAAAGCGGTGAATTTGAAATCTATGTTAAGGAAACCGGAGATGGAAAAGAAGCCATTCAGCTAACAAATGATGGAATAGGCTATAAATATCATTGTGAATGGTCGCCAGATAGTAAAAAATTGATGTGGGCAGACAAAGAACTTAAATTGTATTACATCGATGTAGAAACGAAAAAAATAACAGTTGTTGACAAAGCCGAAAGCTGGGAATTCAACCAATACACATGGTCACCCGATAGCAAATGGATTGCTTTTACGCGTCCTGAATACGAAAGTGAAAGTATAATCTATTTGTATGAACTGGCAACAGCAAAAAAATATGCTGTTACCGATGGATGGTTCAGTTCCTCTCAGCCCAGTTTCAGCCAGGACGGGAAATACTTGTTTTTTGTATCTGAGCGTGATTTCAACCCTACTTATTCATGGACAGAGTGGAATCATTCCTATTCTGACATGTCAAGGGTTTATTTTGTTACACTTTCAAAAGAAACACCTTCACCATTTGCCTATAAAGATGCTGTTGTTTCGATAAAAGAGGAAACTCCTGCTGAACCAAAAACTGATTCAAAAGAAAAGAAAACCGACAAAGCAGTGGTAAAATCAACTGATGTAAAAATTGATATTGATGGATTGCAAAGCCGCATCCTTGTTATACCCGAGAAATCGGGTAGCTATTTTAATGTTAATTGTATTGATGGTAAAGTATATTATTTGCGGGGAGCAACCAATGAAAAAACAAAGTTAAAAATGTTTGACCTCGGCACTCAAAAAGAAAGCGAGCTTGGTGAAATAGCTAATTATGAAATTTCTGCAGATGGTAAAAAAATGCTCATTGTAAAAGAAAAAAATTATTATGTTATTGACATACCTAAAGGAAATCTCAATCTGGCAGAAGGTAAAATTGATATGTCAGAGATGAAAGTGTGGGTCAACCGTCAGGAAGAATGGCAACAAATGTATGCTGAAGCCTGGCGGCAAATGCGTGACTTTTTCTATGCTCCCAATATGCATGGTGTTAACTGGAAAGCCATTTATGATAAATATCTGCCATTGGTAAAATTTGTTAATCACCGCGATGATTTGAACTATATCATAGGTGAAATGATAGGTGAGTTAAATATTGGTCATGCTTATGTAGGAGGAGGTGATCGCCCGCAGGTGGAAAAAATAAATATGGGTTTATTAGGTGCTGTTTTATCTCAGGACGAATCCGGTTTTTATAAAATAGAAAAAATCCTCGAAGGACAAAACTGGGATAAAGAATTACGTTCTCCATTGACAGAAGTGGGTGTTAATGTCAAAGAAGGAGAATATATCACAGCGGTAAACGGAGAGCCAACCAATAAAATGAATAATATTTATCAATATCTTATTGGTACTGCCGGAAAAGAAGTGATGTTGAGCATCAATTCAAAACCCGACCTGTCGGATAGCAGAAAGGTCATTGTTGTCCCGATAGATGATGAAAGTGGACTATACTATTACAATTGGGTACAGGAAAACATCAGAAAGGTAAGCGATGCCACAGATGGCAAAGTCGGGTATATACACATTCCTGATATGGGTGTTGCCGGACTCAACGAATTTGTTAAATATTTTTATCCTCAGTTAGCTAAAAAAGCTTTGATTATTGATGACAGAGGAAATGGTGGAGGTAATGTTTCCCCTATGATTATTGAAAGACTTAACAGAGAATTACTACGTGCTAATATGTCAAGAAATACACGTAAAACAACCACGCCACGTCAGATGCAGTTGGGGCCGAAAATTTGTCTGATCAATGAATATTCGGCTTCTGATGGAGATTTATTTCCATATCAGTTTAGAAAATATAATCTGGGAAAACTGGTAGGAAAGCGTACATGGGGAGGTGTTACGGGAATCAGGGGAAGCTTGCCTTTTCTGGATGGAATGTTTTTAAACAGGCCTGAATTTGGCACGTATGATGAAAATGGATGGATAATAGAGGGTTATGGGGTAGATCCTGATGTATATGCTGACAACGACCCTTATAAGGAGTTTTCAGGTATTGATGAACAGCTCAACAAAGCCATCGAAATGATACTTGAAGAACTGAAGAAAAATCCGATTGAAATTCCTGATATACCACCTTTCCCTGATAAATCGAAATAGTGACTTGGTTGAGTGGTGGCACGACTTCAAGTCGTGCCACCACTTTATAACAATAGATCATAGCTCATTTGATAAAACTCTTCAGGAGTTTCAGGTAGAATTAGCAATTCTTTCCCGAGTTGTAAATTGCACAAGTCTGATAAATTGTGATAATATTCGATAAATGATGAGTATTTCCAATCTTCAAATTTGTTAACCAATCTGCTTTTTATTGGGTTTTGATGAATATAATTGAAGCAAATAAAAGGTGTATCGACTGGGTTACTTTCATTAAGCTCTTTACATTTTGAATTTTGTTGAAACAGTGAACCTATTCTGTTTTTTTCAAGATTGATAGCCCTGGTATAGGAACTCAACATTGTCCTGAAAGAATTATAAAACTTTGTTTCATCGAAATTTTCTTTAGCAACAAATTGAATATGAAAATGATTTGGCATCAGACAATATGATATTATGTCAATGTGAGGGATCAAATGAGATTTTAACTTTTTCTTGAAATAGCAATAGTTTCGTTCGGAGAAAAATATAGTTTCTCTGTTATTACCTCTATTATACAGGTGATATTGCTTTAGTGCTTCAATTATCATTTACAGATAATATTTATTTCACAAATTTAAAGTTTCTTTTAGTGGTGGCACGACTTTAAGTCGTGCCACCACTTCTATCACGATATCAAACTCCAGTTGTATTTACCTTTTCTGAAATTTATAAGGAAAGATTTTAAAGCAGCATGGTTGTTTTCTTCCAATACAGGATCATTCGCTAAAAGGTCTGAAGCATGTTCTCTTGCAAGTTGAAGTATTTTTTGATCAGTTGCAAGATTGGCTATTTTAAAATCCATCAAGCCGCTTTGCTGTGTGCCCGACAGGTCTCCCGGTCCTCGTAAGGCAAGGTCAACTTCAGCAATTTTAAATCCGTCAGTTGTGCTTACCATCGTTTCCATTCGCACCTTTGCATCCTGGGTAAGCTTATTTGAAGTCATTAAAATACAATATGATTGTTCAGCACCTCGCCCAACACGACCTCTGAGCTGATGCAACTGGCTTAGTCCAAACCGTTCAGCACTTTCAATTACCATTACACTTGCATTAGGTACATCGACACCAACTTCAATCACTGTGGTGGAAATTAAAATATTAGAAATACCTTCTTTAAATCGCTTCATTTCATACTCCTTGACATCAGATTTCATTTTACCGTGAACAATTCCAATCTGATATTCTGGTAATGGAAACACTTCACTCAAATGGTCATATCCTTCCATCAGGTTTTTAAAGTCAAGTTTTTCCGACTCAGCAATCAGTGGATATACAATATATACCTGCCTGCCTTCAGCTATTTTTGTTTTAATGAACTCAACCAGCCTGATTCTGCTGTTTTCATAAAAATGATAAGTTTTAATTTCTTTTCTCCCAGGTGGTAATTCATCAATGACAGAAGTATCAAGGTCTCCGTAAAAAGTCATTGCCAAAGTACGTGGAATTGGTGTTGCAGTCATAATAAGTACATGAGGAGGAATATGGCTTTTTGTCCACATTTTTGCCCTCTGTGCCACTCCGAATTTATGTTGTTCATCAATTACCGCCAGTCCAAGCTGCTTAAATTTAATATCATCTTCTATCAGTGCATGAGTACCAATCAATATATTTATTTCACCTGTTTCAATGCCTGACAAAATAATTCTTCTTTCTTTTACTTTGGTTGAACCTGTTAATAGTGCTACTTTTATTGAGGTTGATTTTAACAGATTAATGATTGTGAAATAGTGTTGGGTGGCTAATATTTCAGTAGGTGCCATCAACGATGCCTGCATGTTGTTATCAATGGCTATTAGCATGCACATCAGGGCCACTATGGTTTTTCCACTGCCAACATCACCTTGAAGCAAACGGTTCATTTGTTTTCCATAACGCATATCATTACGGATTTCCCGAATGACTCTTTTTTGTGCTTCGGTTAGTTGAAAAGGTAGAATTTTATGATAAAACAAATTAAAAAATGAGCCTATTTCAGGACATTTGTATCCCTTAACCTTAACATCACGCTGCAACCTGAAACTTATTATCTCAAGTTGTTGTATAAATAATTCATCAAATTTTAGCCTGTATTGTGCTTTCTCAAGAATTTCAGTATCAGCAGGGAAGTGAATATGCCTGTACGCTTCCTTTCTGCTTATCATACCAAGGTTGGTAAGCATCTCATTTGGTAATGTCTCATCTATTGTCTCTGATACCCTACCCAGAAGTTCAATCTGTAGTTTCAAAATTCCTTTACTGTCCAGTCCTTTTTTACTAAGGCTTTCATTAGTGCTGTAAACAGGTTGAAAACGTATGTTGATAGATTTTTCTTCACGTAGAGAACTCAATTCCAATTCAGGGTGTACAATATTAAAATAATTTTTAAAGATACTTGGTTTACCAAAGAGGTAATATTCATATCCTTCTTTAATTGAGTTTTGAATCCATTTGATTCCCTTGAACCAAACAAGTTCAATCGTTGCGCTATCATCACTAAAGTTTGCAGTCAGTCGTTTGTTTTTTCCATCGCCTAACTCACGGAGACCTGATATATATCCTTTAAGCTGAATAAAAACAGCATCTGAATTAATTTCTTTGACCTTATGGATTTTGGTTTTATCGACATATCTGAAAGGGAAATAATTCAATAAATCGTTGAAAGTGAAGATTTCAGCATGCTTTTTTAATACAGATGCCCTTAATGGCCCAACCCCTTTTAAAAATTCTATGGGTGTTTCCAATATTTGATTGGCAGACGATACCATTACAACTTTTCTGAATTAGTATTTGACCATTTTAATGTGTTGATCAGATGTTTAATATCAGCTTCCAGAAAGTCAATGATTGGGTCGAGGGAGTCTCTGTTGATCCGTGTTGAAAAATATAATGAACCTCGAATGAAATTAGAAGTACTGTCGGTCAGATAAAAGGATACAGCAGTGGCGGTACTGCCTTCAAGCTCGTATAAAATACCTGTATATCCTGAAGCTGTTTTAACAAAATTTTCACTAATCTCATCTGCTTTTACTGTATGTTTGTAAACCAGTTCACGAGCATCTTCTTTTAAAATAAGAAGTTCATTGGTTTCATTGATTGCTTTGTAACTTAAATGCAATTTGGCGTTAAATGGGGTAAAATATAAATTATACCAGCAAGGTTCAGCATTTTTGCTGCTGTCGGGATAAACCGATGAGTAAACCGGTATTTCAAAACTAAAATTGCAATCACTTTTATATTGTTTATAGTTACGTTGTGGAAAGTTTATTCTGAAATATGCATGAGGTTTGGGTGTATAGTTTTCTTTACATCCACTTAATGTAGCTATAAATAATACCACTATGATGAAGAAAGTACGCATCACGACTTTGAATTTAATCATTAAACTTATAAACAAAGATAATTAAGTAGTTAATGAGTAATGAATAATAAGCAGGTTAATTGTAAAAGTATAAGTTAAGAATTCAAGTACAAAATACTTTAGTATGCTCATTTTAAAAATTGTTTTTCAGTTTTTTTTCAGAAATAAATAAAACTATCAATATGACTTTTTATGATCAAGATCTGAAAAAGTTTTAACTATTTATTAGTAAGTTCATTAAAAGTTATGTTACTTTTTGCTCACTTTAGTATTAATAAAATTTGATTAAACTTTCGGCTTTTATAGAAATACCTGCAAGTGTCGTAACTGTATATTAACTGTGTTTTAATCCATACAGCTATAATGGCCTCAAACTTTATCAAAATTTCTATTTTCTATCGCTTTAATAGTATTTTTAATTCTCCTGGTAATTTTCCCATATTAATGATCATAAGAGAAGATTTTATTTTAACAGTAATTTCGATATTTGCACCAAATTTTTTTCATGCTAAAATACAGAGAATATAAGAATTACGATCATCAGCAGATCGAAAACGATGTAAAAAATTTCTGGAAAGAAGACCATACTTTTGAAAAAAGTGTCATTAGCAGAGAAGGGGCTAAGCCCTATATATTCTATGAAGGTCCACCATCAGCCAATGGCATGCCTGGCATCCATCACATGCTGTCAAGAACATTGAAAGATATTTATTGTCGTTATAAGACATTGAAAGGTTATCAGGTAAAGCGAAAAGCAGGTTGGGATACCCATGGATTACCCATTGAAATCAGCGTTGAAAAGTCCTTAGGAATTACAAAAGAAGATATTGGTAAAAGCATTTCGATAGAAGATTATAATAAGGCTTGTAAACAAGATGTTTTAAAATATAAGAATTATTGGGACTCACTGACCGAAAATATGGGTTATTGGCTTAACCTTGATGATCCCTATATTACGTTTGAAAATAAATATATAGAGTCAGTATGGTGGTTATTAAAACAACTTTTTAACAAAGGCTTACTTTATAAGGGTTATACCATACAACCGTATTCTCCTGCTGCTGGAACAGGATTAAGTACGCATGAACTGAATCAGCCGGGATGTTATAAGCCTGTTAAGGATGTCAGTGCTGTTGTTCAATTTAAATGTATAAAAAATGCTAATTCTGAATTTTTATACAAACAAAGCGACTCAGATGTTTATTTCCTCGCATGGACAACCACTCCATGGACATTGCCTTCAAATACAGCCCTGGCAGTGGGTAAAAATATTGACTATGTATTGGTGAAATCTTTTAATCCTTATTCAGGATTACCAATTCATGTTGTATTGGCGAAACCACTTTTAAATGCTTATTTCCCTGAAAAAAATGCTGAATTAAGTTTTGAAGATTATAAATCAGGAGATAAAAATATTCCTTTTAAAGTAATTTCTGAGTTTAAAGGGAATAAACTCAAAGGATTAAGGTTTGAGCAGTTATTGCCATTTTCACAACCTTCTTCAGGCGATGCATTTGTTGTGGTAACAGGTGATTTTGTTACCATAGAAGATGGTACAGGTATCGTACATATTGCTCCAAGTTTTGGTGCTGACGATATGAAAGTTGCAAAGGAAAATGGCCTGGGCTCATTAACATTAGTGAATAAACAGGGACAGTTTACCGAAGAAATGGGGGAGTTTGCAGGGCGTTATGTTAAAGCAGAATATTCTTCAAATCCTGAAGAAACCAACGTGGATATAGATATTGTTGTGAAATTGAAGCATGAAAATAAACTGTTTAAAACTGAAAAGTACGAACATAATTACCCTCATTGCTGGCGTACCGATAAACCAATATTATATTATCCGCTTGACAGTTGGTTTATTAAAACAACATCTTTAAAAGAAAGGTTAATTGAATTAAACAGAACTATTAACTGGAAACCTGCCTCAACAGGTTTAGGTAGGTTTGAAAATTGGCTGGAAAATCTGGTTGACTGGAATCTTTCACGCTCCCGTTTCTGGGGCACTCCTTTGCCTGTTTGGGTGAGTGAAGACGGAGTTGAACAATTGTGTATAGGTTCGATTCAAGAATTAAAATCAGAAATTGAAAAATCAATAGATGCAGGATTTATGACTTTTAATCCTCTTAATGAGTTTGATGTGAATGATTTTAGTGATGAAAACTATAATAAATTTGACCTTCACCGTCCCAATGTTGATGAAATTATCCTTGTTTCACCTGAAGGTAAAAAAATGTTTCGTGAAGCTGACCTGATTGATGTATGGTTTGATAGTGGTGCCATGCCTTATGCACAGTTTCATTATCCTTTTGAAAATAAAGAATTATCAGCATATTTCCCGTCAGATTTTATTTCGGAAGGTGTTGACCAAACAAGGGGTTGGTTTTTTACCCTTCATGCCATTGCCACTATGGTATTTGACTCGGTTTCATATAAAACATGTGTTTCACATGGTCTGGTTTTAGATAAGTTTGGCAACAAAATGTCAAAAAGGATTGGTAATGTGATTGATCCTTTTGAAACAATGGTAAAATATGGGGCAGATGCCACCAGATGGTATATGATAACCAATGCACCTCCATGGGAAAATCTTAAATTTGATCAGGAGGGTGTTGCTGAAATACGAAGAAAATTTTTTGGCACTTTATACAATACGTATGCATTTTTTGCTTTGTATGCCAATATTGATGGGTATAATCATTCTGAATTGGAAGTGCCCTACCATGAAAGACCAGAAATCGACCAATGGATAATCTCTGTATTAAATAGTCTTGTTAAAGATGTAGAAAGCTATTATGAGGATTACGAACCTACTAAAGCAGGACGTGCCATACAGGATTTTGTTATCGACCAATTAAGTAACTGGTATGTCAGGCTTAGTAGAAGAAGATTCTGGAAAGGAGAAATGAGTAAAGATAAACTTTCTGCATACCAGACGCTTTACAGATGCCTTGAAGTGGTCAGTCAGTTGATGTCACCACTTGCACCTTTCTTTTCTGAAAAAATTTTCAGAGACTTGAACGCTGTAACCCAAAAACACAGTGAAAACTCAGTTCATTTAAGTAATTACCCTATATTTGATTCATCCATGATAGATCATCATCTTGAAAGAAGGATGAAACTTGCGCAGGATATTACAACATTGGTATTATCATTACGTAAAAAAGAAAATATCAGGGTACGGCAGCCATTGAGTAGAATATTAGTGCCTGTTACTGATAATAAAACAATATCTTATATTGATCAAATGAAATCATTGATTTTATCGGAGACCAATGTGAAAGATATTGAATATATTACAGACACTATGGGTGTAGTTATTAAAAAAATTAAACCTGATTTTAAGGTATTAGGCCCTAAATACGGGAAATTAATGAAACCATTGGTCGATGTATTAACAGGCTTAGATCAGCAACAGATTTATAAATTAGAACAGGAAAAGGAGTTATCACTTATCGTTGAGGGTGAACAAATTTTTGTTACTACTGAAGACGTGGAGATTATTTCTGAAGATATACCCGGCTGGCTGGTAGCAAACATGAATAGCCTGACAGTAGCACTTGATATAAATATCAACAATGAACTTAAAATGGAAGGAATAGCCAGAGAAATTGTAAATCGTATTCAAAACCTTCGGAAAGCAAAAAATTTTGAAGTTACAGATCATATACTGTTAGAGATAAAAAAAGAAGATAAAATCGATGAGGCATTAAATTATTTTAAAAATTATATTTGCAGCGAAACTTTAGCTGACAATCTTGTTATTAAAGACAATATTTTAGAAAATTTTGATAATATCGAAATTGATGATTTAGTGACAAGAGTAAGAATCAAAAAGAAGTAATATGATAGAGGAAAAGGAAAAAACAAGGTATTCGGATGAAGAACTTGAGGAATTCAAACAAATAATTATTGAAAAACTTCGGAAAGCAAGAGAGGAATTGACATTTCTGCAGGAGTCAATCCTAAATCCTAATGAACATGGTACTGATGACACATATATTGCAAATAAGTTGTTAGACGACAATAGCTATTCATTGGAAAAAGAACATTTGAGCAGGTTGGCCGATCGTCAGCGAAAATTTATTATGAGCCTTGAATCTGCTTTGATACGTATAGAGAATAAAACCTATGGTATTTGCAGAGAAACAGGTAAACTTATCGCAAAGGAAAGATTACGTGCTGTACCGCATGCTACACTGAGTATTGAAGCCAAACAAAAACACTGATTCAAGGTGAAATATTATAAATATTTTTTATTAATTATCCTGATTTTATTAGCTGATCAGGTATTTAAAATCTGGATAAAAACCCACATGTATCTTGGTGAAGAGATACATATATCCGGTAATTGGTTTATTCTTCATTTTACTGAGAATAATGGAATTGCTTTTGGATTGCAGTTTGGAGGGGTTATTGGAAAAATTCTTTTAACACTTTTCAGGATAGTTGCTGCTTCTTTTATCTTGTTCTTCCTGATTAGAACAATAAAAAAGGAATATCCCAATGGTTTTAACTTTTGCCTATCATTAATTTTTGCAGGTGCTGTTGGTAATATTATTGACTCTATCTTTTATGGACTAATTTTTAATTATGCTCCTTTGTTTCAGGGACGTGTTGTTGATATGCTATATTTTCCAATAGTTTCTGGTCATTATCCTTCCTGGATTCCAGGTTTGGGCGGAGATTATTTTATATTTTTCAGACCTGTTTTTAATCTTTCAGATACCTCAATCACCATTGGCGTATTTTCAATGTTATTATTTTATAGCAAGTGGCTTAAAAAATTCTGAAATTGAATGCACTTATTTCAGCAAGGGGTATTATTAAATCATTTGATAAATTACAAGTATTAAAGGGCATTGATCTCGACATTAACAAAACAGAGATTGTTGCTATAACAGGGCCCTCAGGGGCAGGGAAAAGTACTCTTCTGCATATTCTTGGGTCTCTTGATACCCCTGATGCAGGAAATGTGATAATCAATGAAAATGACATTTTCAGTATGCCTCAGAAAAAACTTTCACGCTTCAGAAACGAACATATAGGATTTGTATTTCAACATCATCATTTATTACCTGAATTTACAGCCCTTGAAAATGTATGTATACCTGCATTTATAGGTGGTAAAAATAAAAATAAAAGTTTTGACAGAGGAAAGGAATTGCTTGGTTTTCTTGGGTTAACAGACAGATTAATGCATAAACCCAGTGAACTTTCTGGTGGTGAACAACAGCGTGTGGCTGTTGCCCGAGCATTGATGAATCATCCTGATATCATTTTAGCTGATGAACCTTCAGGTAACCTTGATACAAATAATGCTGAAGAACTTCATAAATTATTTTTTAAGTTAAGGGATGAGTTTCAACAAACCTTTGTCATTGTTACACACAATCTTCAATTGGCTAACCTTTCAAACAGGATAGTAAAGATGACTGATGGGATGATAATAGTCTAAGCTTATTAGGATACTGTTTCGCTATCTTTTAATAATGGTAAAGAAAAATAAAAACTTGTGCCTTTTCCTTCTTCGGTTTCAAACCAGATTTTTCCATTGGCCGATTTGATTATTTTATCCACTATTGCCAGGCCTAATCCCATACCAGAACTTTTTGTGCTAAAATTTGGCAAAAATATTTTATCTTTTAATTCTGGATTTATACCTGAGCCTGTATCTCTTATTTCAATAACTGCATCAGTTTCGGTCTCTTTAAGCGAAATAGTAACCTGACCTTTCTGGTCCTGTGGAATAGCCTGAAATGCATTGCGTACTAGATTATTCATTGCACGTATAATTTGTTGATAATCAGCAAATACTATAATTTTTTGTTCAGGAATATCAGTGGTGATAGTTACCCTTTCGACTGCTGTGTACAAATCAACTATTTCAATAACAACATCATTGATGACCATTTTATTTCCTTTTGGTTCGGGCATACGTGCAAATTCTGAAAACTCAGTAGCAATATCTGAAAGACTTTCTATCCTGTTAATAAGAATTTCTGTTGTTTTTCTGAATCGTTCTTCCAGGTCAGGGGATTTATCGTTCCATGCTCTTAAAAGTTGCTGAAGGTTAAGCTTCATTGGAGTAAGAGGATTTTTTATTTCATGTGCAATTTGCTGAGCCATTTCTTTCCATGCCATCTCACGTTCAGTACGGCTGAGAGCTTCGGCACTACGTTCTACATTGTCAATCATTCGGTTATATTCTGTTACCAATGCTCCTATTTCGTCTGCACTATTGTAGGTAATCTTTTGATTACTGATGCCAAAACGCACATCACTCAAATGTTTTTTTATAATTTCCAATGGTTCAGTAAAAGTTGTGGCAATTACAATTGATACCAACAAGCTTAATAGAAAAAGAAAGACATATAAATTAATAAATGTTACTAAAAGTGATGAAACCTCGTTTTGAATTGCAAGTTCTTTTGAATAATAAGGAATATTGATAAATCCTACTATTTCATTGGCATCATTTCGCAGAGGCATATATGCAGAAAAGAATTTTAATTTGCCACCAATTGTTTCATAATCCACTGTTTGCGATTTCTTTTTAAGCCATAGCAGATTAAATGCATTGGCATCGATAATTCGTGATATAATTTTTCTATCATAAATCGACATTTGAGAAGAGGTTATTAAATATCCAAATCGGTCAAAAACATTAATATCAATTTTAAATTGCTCTGAGATAGATTTAATTTCTTCATTGATATCATCTGAATACATTGAGACATTCCTCGAATAATCATTCAGTTTTTCAGAAACAATTTTTAGTTCCTGTTGTAATTTATTATAATGCGAATCGTTTGATTTCTTTATCATCAGATTGATAGTAAAATATCCGGAGATGATAAAGGTGATAAGTAAAGATATCAAAATAGTGATTTGTATTTTTTGTTTAAACGATAATTGACTGAATGGTGATACGAGTTGCCTTCTGTCTTTTTTATCTAAATTTGATAGAAAGTTAGTGATGTAATTGATAGTAACATAAAGGATTGTTGATAAAATAAACAACAGGGAAAATAATGAAAGTGAAGTAAATATATTTGTCCTTTCATTGCTTAAAATAACTGTGATATTATCGTTGATGTTGTAAACCAGATGCTCGTAGCCACTTTCCTTTAAAATGTAGTACAATTCATTACCTTTTGTATTTGAAAACAGCAGGGTAGGGTATGCATAACTACCTCTTTGATTGATTAGTTGATAATTGCGATATATAGCAAAAGAATACTTTGATAATTCATTTGTTCGCTTGATATTGCTTTCAATAATCAGGTCAGGGTAAGCACTATCTTCCTGAAAGGTTTTTTTCTTCAGGACGATAAGTATTTGGCCAATGTTTTTGTAATTATTTGTAATCGTTAAAGGAATAAGATATTCGGGTGCACCGTCATAGTGGTTATGAAAATATACCAATCCAAGGTTATCAATCACTAATGAAGAATTTAGTATTGGCATAAAGCTGTTCATTGATAGTGTGTCGTTCGATTTATAAGCAAGTCCATGCAGATCATAAGTGTTAATATATAGATCGAAATTTGACAGATAGCCTGTAAAATAAACTTGTTTTAATCTTTTGTAAATTAATTCATTGGATATGAGAGGATTGCTGTAAAATGTTTTAAGGTAATGATCATTTTTTATTTCATTAACCTTGTTAATAATTAGATATTCTGCTAAAGCATCCCGGCCTGAAACAATGCTTGAAATCAGGTGTTTTCTTTTTTCAATTTGCCTGTTATTGTTAGCATTTGCAATTAAATGTGCTGTAAAACCACTACAAAGTAAAATTAGTGATAAAATGAGGTTGAAAGATTGATTGTTTTCTATTACAAAAAAATTAAACAGTAACCAGCAAATTAAAACAAAAAGTAATTGTATCACCATTGATATTTCAAAAATATTAAACCTATGAATAAACAGAAAAATTAGGTTAGGAATGATAAATATTATTAACCATTGCCAAAGAGCCAATTCTTTTTTTCGTATAAAATGAGTGAAAAAAAAGATGAGTCTGATATATGAATATAATATCAAAAAGATGATTAAAAACGCAATCAGGGAATAAGAATTAAAGTTTAATAATTCACTCATATCGGTAGGAATGCCCGAATTGATAATGATCCCTTTAATAATTCCTGATATAATTTTAATAAGAAATAGAGATAGCACATAAAAAGCAATCAAAATGATGATTCTCTTATTTGCATGTAAACGATACCTTGAATGAAAATTTGAGGTTATTATTAAAATTGTCCATGAGCACAGGAATACAGCTACAAAAAGATCACCAATTGAAGATAAAACATAGGAACTGGCATAAACTTCAGGACTGAATAATTCATGTCGGAACAATACAGATGGTACTCTGAAAACTCTCCAGCCTAATACTGAAATAGTGAGGGTAGCTATAAAAATAATAGTGGCATGAAAAATATTCTTTTGTTTTATTAAATAATTGATTTGTCGATGAATAAATACAAGCAGGAGGAATCCTCCTAGTAAATAAAGTACAAATACCCAATTTCTTTTAGTTTTTTCTATATTCTGGTCTATAGAAAAAAGAACATTATTATGCAAATCAAAGATTTCTTGCTCATTATTATGGTTATTGATATTCTTTATTAATGAAATGGAAGAAGATTTTATCCCTAATTGAAAAGAATTAACCAGATATTTGTTTTGAATAGGATAATTTGTTTGTATTAATTTTAACGCAATGATTGTAAATCCCATTTCTTCCTGATTCATTTGAAGGTAGTAACCGTTTTCCAATAAAACAAGTTTCAGCTTTTTGTCAGGTTTATGAATAAGTTCAGGTACAATTTTATTACTTGTCCATAATACAAGATTATTGTTGTAAAAAATATAAAAGTAAATGTTATTTTTATTTGCTAATGCAATTAAGTAGTCGTAATTATTGTAAATATCACTATATTGCTTTTGGTGAAAACTTTCAAACACTTTAAGTATTTGTTTTTCACTTTCAATAACCTCATGTTGTACTTTCTTTAAGTCTGATTTCATTTTGATTACCGGTAAAATACTTTCATCAAAATAATCGACTAAAATTGCCATGAAAATGATTAATAAACCTATATAAAACAGGCTCAATCTATTTTCTGTGCTGTTTTGCAATGACTTTTATTTTATATGCAAAATTAAGATTTTTAATGTGATAGCGATGATGAACAATACATACTGCAAATTATCAACCCACAAAATAATGTTAATTAACTTTGCAGCATGATAAATACTGTTAAAGAACCTGAAAAAGCAATATTAATTGGCATTATTCGCAAAAGTGATTCAGCAGAAAGGGTAAAAGAAAATCTGGATGAGCTTACTTTCCTTGCACATACTGCTGGAGCCATCGTTATTCAAACACTTACTCAGCGCATTGATCCACCTAATTTAAGAACTTTTATTGGTCCCGGAAAATTAATTGAACTTAAAACCTTAATGGATCATCTTAAGCCTGATTTACTGATTTTTGATGATGAACTAAGCCCTACTCAAATCAGAAATCTTGATAGAGAACTTAAATGTAAAATCGTGGACAGAACCAACCTGATACTCGATATTTTTGCAAAAAGAGCAAAAACTGCCCAATCAAAAACACAGGTTGAACTGGCACAGTATCAGTATTTACTACCACGATTGACCCGTATGTGGACACACCTTGAACGTCAAAGAGGAGGTATTGGCTTGCGTGGTCCTGGTGAGACTGAAATTGAGACCGACAGAAGAGCAATCAGAAATAAAATATCAATATTAAAGAAAAAACTTGATGACATTGATAAGCAAAATACCATTCAAAGAGCACAAAGAACACAAAAGGTAAGAGTGGCTTTGGTGGGTTATACCAATGCAGGAAAGTCAACTACAATGAATCTCCTTAGTAAAGCTGATGTTTTTGCTGAAGATAAATTGTTTGCTACATTAGACACTACTGTAAGAAATGTGGTCATCAACAACATTACATTTTTACTTTCCGATACAGTTGGATTTATTCGAAAATTACCTCATAAACTGATTGAAAGTTTTAAATCTACACTTGATGAAGTACGTGAGGCCGACATCATTGTTCATGTTGCCGACATTTCACATCCTGACATTGAACAACAATTGAATACTGTAAATCAAACATTGGCAGAAATAGGTGTTTCACACAAACCTGTACTTTTAATGTTAAATAAAATTGATAAACTGGAATTTTCATTTATTGACAATCATGGGCAGGGTAGTTTATCGATGATAGAACAATTACAATCTTCTCATTATGCAAAAATTCATGAGAATGTAATTTTTACTTCAGCAAAGTTGAAAATAAATATTGATTCATTAAAAACAGTACTGATAGGGCTTATTATTGAAACCTACCGTAAAGTTTATCCGCATTATCCGCTGACTGCTGCACCAATTTAATATTTGGTGGTTTTTTGAAAATACTCAAATTGACTAATAGTCTGAAGCTGTACTAAGAATCGATTTAAACACAAGGTCGTTCATTATTTTAAAATCCTCTTTTTTCATGAATTGGTTTAAATCTTTGTATTTTATCCAGAATAATGCCTGTTCGTTGAGTTTTATACCTCCTATGTTTGGAATATATCGCAATGCAAATGCATTTAATTCAGCATTTATAACAGTTTTGCCTTTATCCCTTTGCATTTTGACAGAAACCTCAAATCCTTTTATATCTTTTAGTGTTATTCTTGTTACGATTAAACTGTCAATATAATAATCAGGGAAATCTGGATTTGGAAATATTTGCACTACCTCTTCCGTTTTTCCCAAATCAGCCACCTGTTCTTTGGTCAATAGACAGGATGGGGTTAAACTATCGTATCTGAAGGCTTGTATTTTACCATTACGAACTGAATTATACAGGTCTTCAGTGAATTTTTTAATAAATGATGGACCCATTTCATCAATGCCTGTAAGTTTTTTTCGCAGAAAATAACTGCTATTTTCATTTTCATTTTCTGATTTTTTACATGTTGAAAAGCTTATTATCAACACAAAAACAATGATAAGATTTAGATATTTATTCATAATGTTACTTTTTTCTCTCCAATGCTCCCAAATCAGGTTTCAGGTCGTTTCGTATCTTGCCATCTATATCGAACTTCAGAACAGGTATTTGGTCAAGTATGCTTGCATTTCCTTTATCTATGCAAACAGAATTTGAATCAAGATTGAAATTGTAATTGCAATTACCAATAAAATCAGGATTTTTATTTAAAATGTTTCCATTGATGTTGAATGCAGTTTGTTTGGTTTTCAATAAACAATTACTAAAAAATACAATTGCCGAATCGCTGCCTGTTTTTTTTATTTCTAATTCTTCTTCTTTAGGCCCATTTACAATACTATTTATTAAAGTTACTTTTAATTTGTTTTTATAAGTTTTATTATCATTATTATAGAAAGCCAGTGCAGGATATTTACTACTGCACCTGCAGGTTTCATGAGAAAAACTACAATGATAAAATCGGTAATCTCCTCCATAATTTCCCGCAGCCAGGTATTCACAACTGTTATCAAAAATACAGTTATAGGCATAAACAACAGCAGTATAGCCCAAAAATCCACTTACTGACATATTTTCAATTCTAACATTTTCAAGGATAAGGTTTGGATTATTATTGACTGGCAAGGAGTCAACTCTGATTCCAAATATTGCATTTCTTATTGTGGCATTTTTAATATAATTGTCTTTGCTTTCCCTGATAAAATAAATACCATACCATTGACCCGGAATGTTTTTATAGTATTGGTCTTGCCTGATGCTACTGAATTCAACTTTGTTATTTGTATCTCCTTTTACTTCTAAAGTACCCCAAACGAGGAAAGCAGAACCTTCATCAGAATAAATTTTAACCCCGGGTTCTATTGTTAATTTACAATTTTTATCAATACCAACATGGTTTGAAATGACATAAGGGAGATCGTTTGTCCATACTGAATTACATGCCAGCATTGAATCGTGAATAAAATGAGCATTTTGCCCCCATGCCATCAATTTAACATATTGTTTATTTCCATTGGTAACAAATTCTATTGAATCTTTAACAATAAAGGGTAAATTAGCTGTGTTTGGGTCAATGGTTACATCTACGAAAATATACATACTATCGTTTGGCAGTAGCGAATGATTTTTTAATTCTTCAACAGCTTCGCCATCAATATTTATCCTGTAGGGTGATGTTTTGCCACCAGCCAAACGAATAGTACTGATTTTTAATGACTGATTGTAGGGATTGAATATTAAAAATCGTTTAGTTACTGAACCTATTGTAGTGAAAATAGTGTCAAACAACACTGTATCGTTGCTGAACATTAGTTTGGCATCAGGTTCTTTATAAAAAATTTCCTCACGACAACCTGAGTACGCAACTGTAAGCACAATCAGTACAAAAGTTGAAATGTATATTGGTAATTTAACTGTTTTAAAAATATTAGGATTGATTATCATAAGTTTCAAAAGTACAATATTTTAAGCATGGGCAAAAGCTATTGAGGCAATGCTAAGCTTCAAGTTTTCTGTTTCTTTCATGGCTTCGAAGCATGCTTCAATGGTTGAGCCTGTGGTGATTACGTCATCAACGAGTAAAATGTGTCTGTTTTTAAACTCTTCTTTATTTTTAACATTGAAAATACCTGATACATTTTCCCAACGTTTGTACCTGCTTTTACGGGTTTGTGTGGGGGAATGCACTAATCTAACAAGATTTTCTACAGATATTGGTTTTTGTGTTACTTCAGAAATTCCTTTTGCAAGGCACTCACTTTGGTTGAACCCCCTGCTCTTTAATTTCCTGGGATGTAATGGCACAGGTGCTATTAAATCGATATGTTCAATTATTTGTGGATTTTGTAAAATTGCCCTTCCCATATACCTGCCTATTTCCACTGCTAAGTGTTGCAATCCGTAATATTTAATATTGTGAATAAGTTTCTGTACCCTGCTTTCTTTACTGAAATAATAATAACTTGTGGCATAGTGAAGCGGAATTCTACCCCAAAACATTTTCTTGATCGGGTTTTCATCAAGTAAATGAAAATTGGTTAAAGGTAAAGAAAGCTTACATTGAGTGCATAGATACATTTCATTTTCGTCAAGGGCACAGCAACAGGCACTGCAAATAAAAGGGAAAGCAAGGTCAAAAACTTCTGTAATGATATTGTTTTTCTTTTTCAAGATAGTTTTTAATCATTAACGAAATGTGTCCTGATAAATTGTTTTACGACATAGCTCCCATCCAGCGTTCAGCATCCAGGGCTGCCATACAGCCAGTCCCTGCACTGGTAACTGCCTGACGGTAATGTTTGTCCTGCACATCTCCTGCAGCGAATATTCCAGGAATATTGGTATAGGTTGTTCCTGCTTTGGTAATAATGTATCCAGCTTCATCCATCTCGATATACTCTTTAAATACCTCTGTGTTTGGTGTATGACCAATAGCGAGAAAAAATCCATCAATATCAATTTTCTTTTCTTCACCTGTCTTATTATTTTTAAGTAATGCCCCAGTAACATACTGTTCACCAAGAACTTTCACTGTTTCGTGATTCCATAAAACTTCAATATTCGGGGTATTGAATACCCTGTTTTGCATGGCTTTCGAAGCGCGTAATTCATCTCTGCGGACAATTAAATAAACTTTTGTACATAAATTGGCCAGATATGTGGCTTCTTCAGCTGCTGTATCGCCTCCACCCACAACAGCGACAGGTTTCCCTTTATAAAAGAAACCATCGCAGGTGGCACAGCCGGAAACTCCATTGCCTTTTAATTGTTGTTCAGAAGGTAACCCAAGATATTTGGCAGTTGCACCTGTTGCAATAATGACAGATTCTGCTTCAATAAGTTCATCACTGTCAGTCCAAAGTTTGAATGGTCGTTGTGAAAAATCAACTTTTGTTATGACACCAAAATTAATCTCAGTGCCAAATCTCTCAGCCTGTTGTCTCATTTCTTCCATCAACTCGGGGCCAGTAATACCTTTCGGAAATCCTGGAAAATTTTCAACTTCTGTAGTGGTTGTTAACTGACCACCCATTTCCATCCCAGTGTACATTACTGGTTTTAAATCAGCACGTGCTGCATAAATTGCAGCGGTGTAACCTGCCGGGCCTGAGCCTATGATTAATACTTTTACTTTTTTCATTTTTCCTTGTTAATTGTAATTACAAATTTAAGTTTCATAATTTTATCGAGAATAGTGCCGTAAATTGAGGTGACAAAATTTCATGAAAAAGCAATTTCGTGAATCATAGCCTCACTTAACCTCCCATTCAACCACTCATCACTGATTTCAGCATTGTATTTTCTTTTGTAAAATTCTATAGCAGGGGTGTTCCAGTTCAGTACCTGCCACATCAGTCGTTTTGCTTTATGTTCTTTTGCAGCCTTTATCACTTCATTAAATAGTTTTTCTCCAATTCCTTGCCTTCTGAATTCATTTTTTACAATAATATCTTCCAGATAGATACATTTACCCTTCCATGTTGAGTAGGCAAAATACCAAAATGCCATTCCTATAATACCCTGAGCAGGATTTTCAGCTAAAAATATGTGAAAAAGTGGGTGTTCGCCAAAACCATCATTTAATAGGTCATCAAGCGTAACTGTTACTTCATCAGGTGCTTTTTCGTATGTTGCCAATTCTTTAATTAAACTTAATATTGAACCTAAATCACTTTTTGTAGCTTTTCTTATATTTACTTTCATTTTATTTTTCCTAATTATAACATTAACAAACAATTAGCTCATTTTCAAATTTCTGCATTCAAATTTATAAACCCAATTCATCAGCAATTTTCCGCATGGCATTTATTGCCAACTCTGCAAATTCAGGAAGAGGTATTCCAATCAACTCACATTCAAGTATCTGTTCACGCTTTACTGAGGCAGCAAAGGCTTTTTCTGTCATTCTTTTGACTACTGATTTTGTTTTGACCGAGGCAATTTTTTTGTCAGGATAAACATAGGTTGTTGCGAAGATTAATCCTGTTATTGTTTCACCAGCTGCAAGTGCATGTTGAAAAACTGTGGTTCTTTCCATTCCAGTTGCCTCTTCATTGTGCATTTTAATGACATCTGTTATCTCACTTGGATAGCCTTCCTTTTCAAGTATTTCAGCGGTTTTTAATCCGTGAATTTTAGGATCAGCCTCTGTGAGCTCAACATCAAGATCGTGTAATAAACCTGCCATGCCCCACAATTCTTCGTTTTGACCCAACCTGTTTGCCAAAGCTTTCATAACTATTTCAGATGCTAAGCAATGTCTGATCATATTATCTTTTGAAATATAACTTTTTAATAAAGTATAAGCTTCTTCCCTGCTTTTCATAAAATTGGACAAATGTTAATTGTTATGCCTGTTTTTTCTGTTTTCAAATTTTTGTAAATTTTTGAAATAATGTTTTTGACTTTTAATAATAATTTTACCTTTGCAGTGAAACAAAAAGAAAGAAATGGACGATTATCCTGCGGACGGTAATCAAAACTTAAAAACCTGATCAGCCCCAAAAGTGATCTTGCGGTGCTGATTGAAATAAAAAGGAGGTACTAAATGATCACTTATTTCAGCAAAGAAGGCGGCTTGAAGGTGCTACCCGCATACGAAAAAAATTGTTGGATAAACGTTGAAAAACCTACCAGTGAAGAGGTTAAAATACTTTCAGGTATTTTTTCAATTCCGGAAGACTTTATTACTGATATTTTAGATATTGATGAGCGATCCCGTTTGGAAATAGATGAAAAATGGCTTTTTATTATTATTCGTATTCCAATTCATATTACAAACAACGGTGTTCCTTATGTAACAGTTCCAATGGGTATTTTAATATCAGATGAAACAATCATTACTATTTGCCAGCACGACAATGATGTCATTCCTCTTTTTATACGTCAGGAGCGTACCCGCAAAATTGACTTTGAAAATAATATGAGTTTTGTGTTGCAGATTTTTCTGATTGCTGCAAATACCTACCTGAAATATCTTAAACAAATTAATATACAAACAACTTTAATTGAAGCAGATCTTGAGCGTTCAACCAGAAACAAGGAGTTACAAAGATTATTGAAGATGGAAAAATGTCTTGTTTATTTTATTACTTCATTAAAATCAAATGAGTTGGTGCTTGCACGCATGAAAACCTCCCGTCATATTCAAATGAATGAATACAACGAAGATTTTCTGGAAGATGTGATCATTGAAAACAAACAGGCACTTGAAATTGCAAATATTTACAGCGATATTCAAAGTGGATTGATGGATGCTTTTGCTTCAGTAATTTCAAACAATTTGAATGTTATCATGAAACGACTTACTTCGGTTACTATTGTTTTGATGATTCCTACTTTAATTGCCAGTTTTTTTGGTATGAACATTAAAAACTATATTGAACTTAGCTCAACCGGTTTTTTTACAGTGGTAAGCATCTCGATTGCTTTGTCGATTGGCATTGCTTATTTTTTCAGAAAAATTAATTGGATGTAAAAAAAAAACGGGGGTAGTGAACATCACAACCTCCCGTTTTATATTCTGATGTTTAAACTATTTTACATCAAGGAATCCAATCTGATTTCCATCGCTCTGTATAACATTAACATAAAAATCCCGTAATGCTTTAACATCTGCCAGTTCTACGTAATCTTTAAGAACCTTAAATTCTCTTTTTATTGTTAAAACATTAGCCTGCAACTTGAAAGTAAGAGAATATTCAGCATGTTTACATTTAAAATTTACATTTTTTGGAACTTCAGCTAACTTTTTATCTTTAGGAATTTTTAACTCAATCACTTCAATCCATTTATCAAATCTTTCTTCAGCCCATAGTTCAATCGGATATTTACGGTCTTCATTAATAAAATCAGCTGATATTATCATATCACTATAAGGGATTTTTAAGATATTCATATTGTTGATTTTAGTAAAAGGATTGCTTGCACTGTAGCTATAATAATAAGTAATTGAATCGTTAGGATTGTTAAGTGTTTCGTTAAAATAAAAACTATCGAGTTTAAGGTTAGCAAAATCAGAACTTAACGACTCAAACAATTCTTTTTTCTGTTGTTCTTTTGTTTGGTTTTTATAGGTATAACGCATGGATGAAGCAGCATGGCCATTTTTTTGATTGTTTTTTATTACAATAATCTTATTATTTTCAAAATTAATGGTTGTTTTTCGATATACTGTATTTTGAAGTCTTGTATCAGACTTAAGATAAATTGGTTGAAAAGTTTTCCCATTATTATCAGCTGCTTCTAAAATGAATGAGTGTTCAAGGAACTTATCAACTGTATTAAATGGATAATTGTCGCTTGTTAATTCTATATAATAACTTTTTCCATGAACATCAAGACGGGCTATGGCATGGTCGAAATCAATGGATGGTAATACCATATTTTTTGCACCTCTATTTCGTGAACTAACTAAAATAAATCGGGCATCAAGATTTGCTTCCTTACACATGGTAATAAATAGTGTTGTAACATCTTTACAATCACCCAATCGCGTATTTAATACATTTGAGGCTTTTTGAGGAATATATCCACTTTGTAAAAATGATACAGAGCTATACCTGACATTTGTGATAATGTAATTATAGATTTCTTTGGCTTTTTCAAGATCTGTCAGATTTGGTTTGTCTTTTAATAAATTAGCCACCACTTCTTTTATCTCTGGTGTTATTTCAGCTTTTGTTCTTGAGATGTCAGCATACCACGATGAAATATAATCCCAGTCTGGAAATGATGAAATATATAAAGTAGCACCAATATCTTCCCAAGAAGGCATATATTTTTCTTCTTTAAGCGCTTCAACATTTTTTCTTTCCCATGTATAAAGTGTAAATTCATCTTTAGTTTCAATTTTAGGGTCTAATTGCATGTTTTCTACCCTGTATTGAAATTTTGTACCTGTTGGTACTAAAAGACTGTATTTGAAGCTAAGATAAGGATAATCTACGTCAAAATAGTATTTATCCCAAAAATGAGTTAATAGTTTTGCCTGATAATAATTTTCTATTTTATATTCCAGAACAACTGCATCTCCTTCTTCAAGATTGGTGAAAACAACATCATAACCTGAAGTTTCAGCTTTTACCTTTGAGCCGTTCTTTTTCATTACTTCAGCTTTATGAATGGTAAAGTTCTGATTGGAATATACAGGAATAGAGTAGCTTTTAAGCATATCAATTCCAGTGCTTTTTAATGCTTTTATCATGATGATGTGTAATTCTTCAGAGCCCCCGCCTTCGTAAACAATTTTTTGTACTTCATCATAAAGAGATAAAATATTTTGGTCAGGATAAGCATCCTGATTGGGTGACATTTTATAAATTTTATCATAATCGGGTTTAGTGAAATAATCAAAAACATCAGGTTTTTCTTCCAATTCTCTCAGTGCATGTCTGGTTGTGTAATTATTTGGATTAAATTTAAGGCAATTTTTATATTCATTTATTGCTTCCTCTTTTTTGTCTATCTCACGATAGCAATTTCCCAGATTTTGATGCAAGTATGAAATATACGGTGCTATTTCAACGGCTTTGTACAAAATATTTATTGCTTCGGTGTAGTTTCTCATACTGGTATAAATATCTGCCAGTGTTTCATAATAATCTACCATATTTGGGGCAATAGCTATGCATTTATTGACCAATGGAAAAACACTTTTTACATTTCCGATTTCCAGATAAGAATTAATAAGTTTGTCGATGGCATCATAATCATAGTTTGTTTTAATATATTTTTTCAACACACTGATACCTGCAGATGGGTTTTGTTTTAATTCTTTTTCTACCAATGATTTTAGTTCAACAAAATAATAGTTATTCGGATATTTGTAGTAACCTTTATTGATATATTGTACCAGTTCTTCAACTTTATTTTGATTGGCAGCTATTTTTATTAAACTTGATAATACATATTCAGTTTCTCCAATCTGTTCCTGTAATTTTTCAGCATAATTCTGTGCTTTAAGAAATTCTTCTTTATCAAGTTCTTCTTCCAATAATAATTTATTTGTTATGATTCCATCAGGTTCATTGATCTTTATTTGTTCAATCAGACGACTATATTCTGTATAGTTTTCTTTTTGTTCATATACTTCTATCATGTGTAGCAAAACATAATTGCTTTTAGGATAAATTGCCATAATGTCTTTTAAGGTTAGGTAAGCCTCATCCAATTTGCCTTGTCTTAACAATACTTTCGATAAAAATACTTTTGATAAAAGGTCTTTGGCATCTTTTTGCAATTTGCTTTTAAAATATGTTTCGGCAAAATTCTCCATACATTTTGCACTTATTGTTTTGCCTTTGTTATACGATTGATATTCAGTAGTAAACGATAATCCTTCAATATCGTTACCTTTCTCGTTAGTAATACGTGCCAGAAAGTACATATTTTCTATATCGCTGCTTCCAAGCTGCAAGAGAATTCGATTATATCCTTTGTTCAAATGAATGCTGATAATATCGTTGTCCAAAGCACCGAAAATCTCTTCTTTATTACTCCAAATGTTTGCATCATTTACCCATAGTTTGATTGAACCAGCACGTCCAATTCTGAAATAAACATCCTGTTCTTCAGGACTGTTACAAAAAGTTTGAGCATAAATGATTGAATTACTGCAAATAAAGTTGTTACGCAGCATTATCCATCTACCATTATCATTATTTTTAAGGTCAAACCATTTTACATCAGCATTTTTACGGTTTTTAAAAATATAATCTTTTTCCGGGTGTGAAATAGGTTCGAAAGTTTTATTATACCCACTGGCAGAAATATTTTCAAATTCACCTACTACATTCCATGCGGTGATGGTACCTATTTTAGCAAAATAGGCATTGCTATTTTTAAAATCACCAATAGAATAATAATGGGTTGCAAGTGTATAATATGCCTGTTTCAGTATAGTAACATCTACATCAGGTTTGTTTATTAGCTTTGTTAAAAATTCAATCTGGCTGTTTGTTTTTCTGTTGTCAGAACCAAAAACATTATTTGAAAACCATAGTCCGTAAAGATAAGCCTGTCCGTTTTCTTCCAAATCGAAAAATTTCCTGAAATTTATAAACGATGATTCATCATCTCCTTCCATCGAAGCTATTAACGACAATCCAAGAAATGCTTCAGCTAAACTCGGATCATTATCACTAAGACCGGTAAATATTTCTTTAGCTATTGGCCATTCATTTTTATTAAATGCTCGCCAACCATCAGTAATAGTTTCCTGAGCAAAATTAATGTTAATTATAATTAACAACTGAAAAACTGACAATGTTATCTTTCTTATATTTTTCATAAAGGTTTGTAATTGAAAATATTAAAACGATTTAGATTTAAAATTATTTTCAAATGTAATGATACCAAATAAATAATAATGAATTTTTTTTTTGGAATATAAAAATATTTCTAAAATTAACAGGAATCACTTTTTATAGCATTCAAATATGAAATTTCTTCAATATGATTGATTAATTTGAAAAATCAATTATTTTTCGCCCTTTATAAATTCAATTTTAATTGTTTTTAAACATGATTAATCCTAAATTATTAAATCCTGATAGCATCGTTGTAGTTGGTGGCTCTGATAATATTTCAAGTCCGGGAGGTAAAGTACTTAAAAACCTGAAAGACAATAATTTCAAAGGAAAGCTATATGTTGTAAATCCAAAAAATGATGAGATACAAGGAATTAAATGCTTTAGAACGGTTGATGAACTTCCCATGGTTGATTTGGCAGTATTGGCAATTTCAGCAAATATCTGTAAAGAAGCTGTTAAAATATTGGCTGAAACAAAAAATACAAAAGGTTTTATAATTTTATCGGCTGGATTTAGTGAAGAAAGCAAAGCAGGTGCAAATCTGGAAAAAGAAATTGTTAACATTATTAATCAACATAATGGCTCATTGATAGGACCTAATTGTGTAGGGATGTTTAATCATCATCATACAGCAATATTTACCACACCAATACCTGAAATTGATCCGAAAGGAGTAGATTTTATCTCTGGTTCAGGAGCAACAGCCGTTTTTATCATTGAGTCAGCAGTTCCAAAAGGATTGAAGTTCTCAAGTTTATTTTCTGTTGGAAATTCTGCACAGCTTGGTGTGGAAGATATTCTGGAGCATTTGGATGAAAGCTATATACATGGCAAAAGTTCACCAGTAAAACTTCTATATGTTGAAAGTATTAATAAACCCCAAAAACTACTCAAACATGCAAGATCACTAATATCAAAAGGTTGTAAAATAGCAGCAATAAAGGCAGGGAGTTCAGATGCAGGGAGTAGAGCAGCATCCTCTCACACAGGTGCATTGGCCAGCCCTGATGTAGCTGTGGATGCATTATTTAGAAAAGCTGGAATTATACGGTGCTATGGCCGTGATGAACTTTCTACCGTTGCCAGTATTTTTATGCATAAAGAATTAAAAGGGAAAAATATTGCAATTATTACGCATGCTGGTGGTCCTGCTGTGATGCTTACTGATGCTTTATCGAATGGTGGGCTTCAAATTCCAAAAATTGAAGGCGAAAAAGCTAACTCATTATTATCAAAATTATTTCCCGGCTCATCAGTTGCAAATCCAATCGATTTTTTAGCTACAGGTACTGCCGAACAATTGGGATATATCATTGATGCCTGTGAAAATGACTTCGACAATATTGATGCTATGGTTGTTATTTTTGGCAGTCCTGGTTTGTTCAAAGTTTATGATGTTTATCATCTCCTACATGTAAAAATGAACAGTTGCAGCAAACCTATTTACCCGGTTTTACCTTCAGTTATCAATGTGAAAGACGAAATTGCTGAATTTATTTCAAAAGGGCATATCAATTTTCCAGACGAAGTAATATTTGGAAATGCACTTGCCAAAGTGGCATCTAATATTTCGTTTGTTTCAGACATTCATTATTTTAGTGACTTTAACAAACAAAAAATTCGTGAAGTAATTGATTCATCAGAAGACGGCTATTTGATGCCTGAAAATGTACAAAAAATATTAGATGCTATTGGCGTATCACATGCAGGACAAGCAGTTGTTATAACTTCAGAGGAAGCAGTAACTGCCTCTGAAAACTTAGGTTTTCCCGTTGTAATGAAAGTAGTTGGCCCGGTTCATAAAACAGATGTTGGTGGGGTAGTGCTAAATGTTGGTAATTCTGAAACTGTCATAAAAGAATTTGAAAGAATGATAAAAATACCTGATACCACAGCAATTTTGATTCAACCAATGTTGTCTGGGACTGAATTATTTGTAGGTGCCAAACGTGAAAATAAATTTGGGCACCTTGTGTTATGCGGAATTGGTGGTATTTTTATTGAAGTGTTGAATGATGTTAATGCTGCATTGACTCCTGTATCGTTTCAGGAAGCAGAATGGATGATAAAGAATCTGAAAAGTTATAAAATAATTCAGGGTTTGCGGGGAAAGGAAGGTGTAAATGAAAAGCATTTTACTGAAATTATTGTTCGTATTTCAACCTTGTTAAGCATTGCACCTGAAATCTTTGAGATGGACATCAATCCTTTATTAGGGAAAAGCGACAAAGTTGTAGCAGTTGACGCAAGAATCAGAATTGAAAAGTACAATCAAACAGAATAATTTTATGAAGAAATCTGATGTAATAGCTATCGCAGTATTATTATTATTTTTTTTACCCTTCATTCTAATTAAGCCATTATATGAGTATTATCAAAATGTAAATTTATCAAATCCTTACTGGATGAGTTTTATCAAATTTGCCATTTTAGCAACCTATGGTGAAATGATAGGCGCAAGAATCAGAACGGGCAAATATTACCAATCAGGATTTGGATTGTTGCCACGAGCAGTTATTTGGGGCTTTTTAGGGATTACCATAAAACTGGCATTTGTTATTTTTGGTGCCGCAGCTCCTGTTGTGCTTAATAGTTTTGGTGTTGAAACACCGCTTGATATATTAAAGCAACCTGAATTTTCGATGCTTAAACTTTTAGCAGCATTTACTGTCAGTGTTACCATGAATTTATTTTTTGCACCGGTATTTATGACTTTTCATAAAATAACAGATGAGCATATCGCCATGAATAATGGGAAACTTAAGACTTTTATTACACCAATTTCTTTTAAAACAATTTTCCCAAAATTAAATTGGTTTGTTCAATGGGACTTTGTTTTTAAACGCACCATACCTATATTCTGGATTCCTGCACAAACAATTAATTTTCTGTTTCCAGAAGAATTCAGGGTGTTAATTGCTGCAATATATAGTATTATTTTAGGCGTATTGCTTGCAGTAGCCAGCAGGATGGGAAAATAAAATTCTCTTTCAACTAATCTGTAATAGCCTTAATTCCAGGCAATTCTTTGCCTTCAAGAAATTCAAGCATTGCACCACCACCGGTGCTGATATAGCTTACTTTTTTAGCAAAACCAAATTGTTTTACTGCTGCAACAGAGTCACCACCACCAATGAGCGAAAATGCACCCTTTTCGGTAGCATCAGCTATTGCCTGAGCTATTGCAATAGTACCGGTTTTGAATTTTTCCATTTCAAAAACACCCATCGGGCCATTCCATAATATAGTTTTCGAGTTTTTAATAACTTCTGTAAATGATGATATCGCTTTATGACCTATGTCAAGCCCCATCCATCCTGTCTGAATGTTCATGTTATTGGAATAGCCTGTGTTGGCTTCATTACTGAATGCATCTGCTATAATTGAATCTTCCGGTAGATGAAGTTTGACACCTTTTTTTCTGGCTAACTCAATTAGGTTGGTGGCAAGCTCTATTCTATCTTCTTCAACCAACGAATTTCCTGTTTCCCCTCCTTTTGCCCTGAAAAATGTGTATGCCATACCACCACCAATCATCATGTGGTCAACTTTTTCAAGCAGGTTTTCAATAATAAGTACCTTGTCAGATACTTTTGCTCCACCTATGATCGCAGTTATTGGTTTTTGTCCAAGTTTTAGTACTTTTTCAATAGTTTGAATTTCTTTCAGCATTAAATATCCAAAACATTTGGAATCAGGGAAAAAACGTGCAACAATTGTTGTTGAAGCATGAGCTCGGTGAGCTGTGCCAAAAGCATCATTAACATAAAAGTCTCCATGTTTTGCAAGTTTCTCGGAAAATGCAAGGTCACCTTTTTCTTCTTCTTTATAAAATCTAAGATTTTCAAGCAGTAAAACTTCACCCTCATTTAGCTTTGATGACATATTAAATCCTTCTTCTCCGATACAATCAGGGGCAAACTGCACATTCCTTCCTAAGTGCACTTCCAATTCATTGACAAGGTGTTTAAGTGAAAATTTTTCCTCATAACCTCCTTTAGGTCGCCCTAAATGAGACATAAGAACAACACTGCCACCATCACTTAAAATTTTATTTATTGTAGGTAATGAAGCAGTAATTCTGCTATTATTTGTTACCTTAAAATTTTCGTCAAGGGGAACATTGTAATCAACCCTTATCAGTACTTTTTTTCCTTTGAAGTTAAAATGATCAAGTTGTTTCATATAATATTATTTGCCTTTTCCTTTCATTATTATTACAAGTGTATAAAAAACTATTTTAAAATCCATTGCAAGTGACATATTCTCAATATATAAAATGTCGAATTTCATACGTTCAATCATTTGTTCTACATTTTCAGCATAGCCAAATTTAATTTGCCCCCAACTTGTAATTCCAGGTCGTACTTTTAAAAGGTAGCCATATTGGGGAGCTTTTTCAATAATCTGATCTATATAAAATTGTCTTTCAGGTCGGGGGCCTATTATCGACATTTCACCTTTTACAACATTAATAAATTGTGGTAATTCATCTAATCTGTATTTTCTTAAAAATCGACCAATTCTTGTGACCCTTTTATCATTTGCATGGGATAGTTCAGGGCCATTTTGTTCTGCACCTTCAATCATAGTCCTGAATTTAATTATTTTAAAAGGTTTCATATTTTTTCCTATACGCTCCTGCGTATAAAATATCCGACCTTTTGAGTCAGTTTTAATGAGAATTACAATAATTGCAAATAAAGGACTGAAAACAAGCAGAATAACTGATGAAAATATTATGTCGATGATACGTTTTAAATTGAATTGCCAGTCAGGCATAATTTGAGGAGAAATATCTATCAGTGCAGTACCAAACAAGTAATTCAGTTTTACACTACCACTTATCAGGTCATAAACATCAGGAATAATTTTTATGTTTACATTGGCTTCTTTCAGGATAGAAATGATGTGATTTAATTTATCATGTTCGCTGGTATCAACAGCAATAATCACAATTTCGACATTGTATTGTTCAATTATTGATTTGATATTTTCGTATTTTCCAAGACAGGGGAGGTGCTCTTTCAATGCCTGTTCAGGTTTTCCATTTACCAATACATAGCCTAAAAATTTGTATCCCTGTGATTTTTCTTCATTCTCAAGTTCATTGTATAGTTTTAGTGCTTTTTCGTTACTTCCTACTATAATTGTGTTAAATGAGATCATCCGAAGCCAAATCTTTTTTTTGAGGATTGAAAGAATGACAAAACGGGATCCATTAATGATAAAAAACTGTAGGAAAAACAAGGTGGTAAAAGTCAATCTATAATATGAATAATTTCTTACCTCATCATCGAGCAATATCAGAAAAAACAAAAATAATGTGCCTAAAAAAGTAATGACAAATCCACTTGCAACTTCTTTAAATCTTGATTTTCGATAAATATCTTTGTAGTTACCTGCTAACCAGTAAATAATTAACCAGTAAAGTGGTATAATAAAAATTGCTATAAAGAAGTTTTCGTCAAAGTTGATTGGGATTTTATAACCATATTTTGCTGGTTCAATAAATGCTTTTCTATAAATGTAAAAAAGCATCCAAACCAAACCGGAACCGATAAAATCTGAAATAAGATATTGTATGGTAAAACGTCTTTTGTCCACTAAATTTTATCCATTAATAGTAAGTCAACATTTTTATGTTATCCAGAAATATTGTTGCAGTGTCGCTTAAGGTATTTACTGCTCCAATAATAAACTGAAAATTGTATTGAGGGTCTTCATAGATAAGTTCTGACCCCAGGTTTATGTATATCTTTTTCCATTTTTTTGTTGGATTCAGATTGATTAAATTACGCGAAACACTGTTGGTAGGTCCGATGGCTTTATATCCTATGGTCAATAATACATCAGTTTTAAAGTTAATTTCAATGTAATTGGATTTATTTCTTGGTAAATCAAAAATATCTTCCCCATCTATTTCAAAAATATCATTTTTCTGTGGTAAAACAATCTTATAGCTGAAATCACCTTCATAGACCTCTGTCTTTACATTTGTACGAAAAAGGGTTGCATTATTGATGGTTGCTGGATCAAAAACAATATTACTTCCTTCAAAATCTTCATTGAAAACCATTTTAATGTTGTTGTTAACATACCATATTTTTGGATTAAAAGTGCTTGTTGATGCTTCATAGAAATTGTGATCAATTGAAAAATAATTGTAAAAAGGATAGGGAACACGGGTATTTGAAATACCATTTTCTTTAATGCCAGCTCTTAAATATAGTTTATGTGTACCATTTATTAAAATAGGAATAGTAGCAGGCAGTTCAAATGCACCAATAACATCATTATCAACAATTACCCATACATCTGTAATGTTATGGGATAAACTACCTGTGCTATCATAATTACCCAATAAAGTAAAACTATCAATATGTATATATGAAGGTATCTTTTCAGATGGATTTATAAAGTTACATGAATTTGTGACTGATAATAATATTACGATAGCGAAAAAAAACAAGCAATATTTTGCTTCATTTTTAATAAAAAAGAAATCTTCGGATATTTTACTTAACTTTCTTTTCAACTTTCTGTTTAAGTTTAATTTTAACTTTTCAATTCAGTGTGCAAATATGCCTCTTTTTTCTAAATTTGTAAATATTTAATCTCATGTCATGATGAAAAATAATATTCTTTGGCTTGATACTACCGATTCGACTAATTCGGAAATGTATAGAAAAATTTCACAATTAAAACTGGATGAATTTTTTACGATAGCTACCAGTTTTCAAACAAATGGAAAAGGACAGGGAAATAATACATGGTTTAGTGAAGCAGGAAAAAATTTACTTGCCTCAATTTTAATTTACCCGCAATTTCTTAAAACTGACCATTTTTTTTATCTGAATAAAATCACTTCTCTTGCTGTTGTTGATACAATAAAAAATTTTATTCCTGATTGTAATTTATTTATCAAATGGCCAAACGATATTTATGTAGATGACTATAAAATTGCTGGTATTTTAATTCAAAATGAACTTGCTTCTTATAAATTCAGTAAAAGTATTATTGGAATTGGCTTAAATGTCAATCAGGATTATTTTCCACACGAAATTCCCAATCCGATTTCATTATTCCTTTTAAATCAACGCATATACGATATATCAGAAATTCTTGACTACCTGATTCAATCGCTTAAAAACTGGTATTTAAAACTTTATAATAATGAGTTTTTACTTATTGATAATAAATATTTAGCACAGCTTTATGCAATAAAGCAAACACGTTTGTTTTGTGATAAAAATAATATAGTGTTTAAAGGAATTATTGAGAATATTACATTTGATGGCAAGATTCAGATAAATCAAAATGATAATCTGAATGAATATGACTTTAAAGAAGTTGAGTTTTATGATTTACCAAAGACAATTTAATTGATTAGCAGTATAGATTGATAAAATGAATTGAAATTAAATTCATTATTCTCTGTTCAGGCTCTATTTTTAATCATTTCTTACATTTGCACTCTTAAGAATGATATTTTAAAGAAATTAACATGGCAATAATCATTAAAAATATAAAAGGGCTTGTCAATGTTAGTCAAGGGATGCCACCATATCGTAAAGGGTCAGACATGATGAATTTGCCGATTCTTGACAATGCGTGGCTGGTAGTTAATGATAAAGAAATTGAAGATTTCGGAGAAATGCCTGTCCCTGAAAAATATATCGGTTACGAACACATAGATGCTTCTGGCTCTTTTGTATTGCCTGCATGGATTGACAGCCATACACACTTAGTTTATCCTGCAAGTCGTGAAAACGAATTTATTTTAAAAATTAAAGGTGCTACTTATGAAGAAATTGCTGCTGCGGGAGGAGGAATTATCAATTCAGCAATCAAACTCAGGCAAATGTCGGAAGATGAGTTATTCTTCAAATCTGTTAAACACCTTGAAGAGTTGATACTTTTAGGAACAGGAGCTATTGAAATAAAAAGTGGGTATGGCCTGAATACAGATTCAGAATTAAAAATGCTGAATGTAATTAAGAGAATCAAAGATTTGGGAATTATTCCTGTGAAATCAAGTTTTTTAGGCGCACATGCCATTCCACCTGATTTTAAAAACAATAAAAAGGCATATATTAATTTGATAATAAATGAAATGTTGCCTGAAATTATCAAGAATAATCTTGCTGATTATATTGATATTTTCATTGAAAAAGGTTTTTTTGAGGCAGATGATGCCATGGAAATTCTTGAATCAGCAAAAAAATATGGAATCAAACCAAGGCTACATATTGACCAAATGACTGAATCAGGAGGACTTGATATTGCATTACAGTATCATGCTATTTCTGTTGATCATTTGGAACAAACGAGCATTAATGGTATAAATAAACTTGCTAAAAGCAAAACAATTCCTGTATTATTGCCATCCTGTTCATTTTACCTGAAAATGAAATTCCCTGATGCACGCAAGATGATCGATAATGGTCTTGGTGTTGTAATAGCATCTGATTATAACCCTGGCAGTTCTCCATCAGGTAATTTAAATTTTAGCTTATCTCTGGCATGTATTAATATGTTTATGTTTCCCGAAGAAGCAATCAATGGATTAACAACGAATGCAGCCTATGCTTTAGAGTTAAACAATTCAGGAGCAATTTTTAAAGGTGCACAAGCTAACCTGATCATAACCAAACCAATACCATCAATTGCATATTTGCCATATCGTTTTGCAATAACAAATATTGCTCAGGTTATTATTAATGGTAAGAAAATGACAAAAATTGAAATTTAATAATAGATTGAAAATGAAAAAATTAATTGAGTGTGTTCCTAATTTCAGTGAAGGAAGAGATATGTCCATTATCAAACAAATTACTGATGAAATTGAAAAATTTGATGGTGTAAAGTTGCTTGATGTTGATCCCGGACAGGCAACGAACAGAACAGTAGTAACTTTTGTAGGTGAACCTGATGCTGTAATAACAGCAGCTTTTGAAGCAATAAAAAAAGCCACGGAAATTATTGATATGAGCAAACATAAAGGTGCTCATCCACGTTTTGGTGCTACTGATGTATGTCCTCTTGTTCCTGTGGCAGGAATAACAATGGATGAAACTGTTGAATATGCCCGTCAATTAGCAGAAAAAGTTGGTAACGAGTTAAAAATACCTGTTTATTGTTATGAAAATGCAGCATACAGTGAAGAAAGAAGAAATCTGGCAAATGTACGGGCTGGAGAATATGAGGGATTGCCTGACAAACTGCTGAAACCTGAATGGAAACCTGATTTTGGCCCTGCAGAATTTTTACCATCTACAGGTGCAGTAGCAATAGGGGCAAGAGACTTTTTAATAGCTGTAAACTTTAATTTGAATACAACAAGTACTAGAAGAGCTAATGCAATAGCTTTTGATGTCAGGGAAAAGGGACGTCAACGCATGGTAAATGGTAAAGCTGTTTTAGATGAAAATGGTGAACAGATTTGGGATGCTGGCACTTTAAAAGCTACAAAAGCTATTGGTTGGTTCATTGATGAATATGGCATTGCTCAGGTATCAATGAATATTACCAATATTGGAATAACGCCTTTACACATTGCTTTTGATGAAGTTGACAGAGCCGCACGTAATCGTGGTATTAAAGTAACAGGTACTGAAATAGTTGGACTTGTGCCGTTAAGAACAATGATTGATGCTGGTAAACACTATTTGACCAAACAAGAACGTTCACTTGGTATTTCTGAAAAAGAAATTATTAAAATAGCAGTAAAATCAATGGGACTTAACGACCTCTATCAATTCAAACCTGAAGAGAAAATAATAGAATACTTAATAGAAGATAAAGCTAAAAAGAAGCTGGTTGACATGAATTTAGTTGAATTTGTTGAAGAAACATCTTCTGAATCACCTGCACCAGGTGGTGGATCAATTTCAGCTTATGTTGCTGCCTTGGGTGTTGCTTTAGGTACTATGGTAGCAAACCTTTCATCACATAAACGAGGTTGGGATAATCGTTGGGAAGAATTTTCAAAATGGGCTGAAAAGGGTCAATATTATTCCAAAGAATTGCTACGTCTTGTTGATGAAGACACAAATGCTTTCAACAAGGTCATGGATGCTTTTAGCTTACCCAAATCGACAGCCGAAGAAAAATCGATAAGATCGAATGCAATTCAGGATGCCACAAAATATGCTATGTTAATTCCTTTTAAGGTGATGGAGACAACCTTGAATTCAATGGAAGTGATAAAAGCTATGGCTGAAACAGGAAATCCAAATTCAGCATCAGATGCAGGAGTAGGGGCATTATGTGCATGTATGGCAGTGAAAGGTGCATTTTTAAATGTTCGTATAAATTCAGGTGGTTTAAATGATAAGGATTATGTTACTGTTATAATAAATAAAGGTGAAGATATTGTTAAAAAAGCAGAAATGTTAGAAATGGAGATTTTATCGATTATTGATAAAAATTTGTAGATTTTCAAGATCATATTCATTTTATAAAATTTAAAAATTAATTTTGTTTTTTTTCTTAGAATGATTTATATTTGCGAATTATTAATGTAAAATTATGAGAAGAAAAAAATTTATTACAAATTATAGCATTGAAGATATGGAAAAAATCCTTCATAGCAAGGAAGATTACCGTATTGCTATGCGATTAATGACATGTATTTTAGTGGCTAAAGGCTTTTCAGTAACTGAATTGCAAAAGATATTTTATTATAAATCTGCTGCAAGATATTTTTATTGGGCGAGAAGATTTAATGAAGAAGGAATTGAGGGTTTGTTTGACAGGGAAGGTAGAGGAAGAAGGTCGAAACTTACCGAACCTGATTATAAAAAACTTAAAACCATGCTTTTAACACAACGACCTTCTGACTTTGGACTTGAAGGAAAAACATGGAGCGGGCAATTGATAAATGACCTTGTCAGACAGGAGTTCGGAATTGATTACCGTAAAGCAAACATCTATATTTTATTAAAAAAGAAACTTAAATTGACCAATAAAAGGATTTTAGGTTTGGCAAAATTGGAGGAGGATTAAAAAAAACCCGCCATCAGGCGGGTTAAAAAGATCTTCATCACAAATCACTTTAAGTTTCCTACCAAATCTTTTCCAGGTTTAAACTTAACAATTCGTTTTTTAGGGATTTTAATTTCAGCACCTGTTTTTGGATTTCTTCCTTTACGTGCAGCTCTTTCATTAACTGAAAATGTTCCAAATCCAATCAATGTAATACGCTCTCCTTTTTTCAGGGCATCATTTGACGATCCTATAAAAGTTTTCAATGCTTTTTGTGCCTGGGTTTTGGTAATACCTGCACTTTCTGAGATTTTGTTTACTAAGTCACCTTTGTTCATACTTAACCTTTTTAATAAATTGAAAATAAAAATTAAAGTTCAAATATAAAGTAATTTCTTGCATTTTCAACAAGTATATTAAAAAAAAAATTTTATTTTTGACTTTTATATTGTGAATTTGTCATTATTGAAATTAACTTAATAATTTGTTTTCTATTGTAAAAAACTTGCGGATATTTGTTTTTCTTGTTTTTAGGCCTATTTTTAAATCATCTAACAATTTGATTGAATTATTATGAAAAATAAAATAATGTGGATAAAAATTTTTAAAATCACGATATTTTCTCTTGTTTGCCTTGCATTATCAATAAATTCTATTGCTGATGGAGGGATGTATCCTGTAAACCAGTTAAATGCTGATAAACTAAAAACGGCAGGATTGAAAATCCCTTTGAAAGAAATTTACAATCCAGATGGGGTAAGCCTGATGCAGGCAGTAGTGAGTCTGGGTGGATGCACAGGTAGTTTTGTTTCTGAAGATGGTCTTATTTTAACCAATCACCATTGTGTTTTTGGTGCTTTAGCATCCTTATCTTCTGTTAGCAATAATATTATGGAAAATGGGTTTGTTTCTGCTTCTCGTGAAAAAGAAATTCCATTAAAAGAAATGACTGTAAAAATAATGCTCAGTTATGATGATGTATCAGAAAAAGTGCTAAAAGATGTTGAAAATATTATCGATCCACTGCGAAGAAGAGAAATGATTGCACAGAATATTCAGAATATATTATCTGAAGAAAAGATTAAAAATCCAACATTATCTATTGAGTTGGCAGAAATGTTAACAGGAAAGAGCTATATGATAATCAGGTATCAGTTTTTAAAAGATGTACGTTTGGTGTACGTTCCACCACGAGAAATTGGTGAATTTGGTGGTGAAACTGATAACTGGATGTGGCCACGCCATAGCGGTGATTTTTCTTTTATCAGAGCTTATGTTGGCCCTGATGGATCTCCAGCATCATTCTCTCAACAAAATGTGCCTTTTAAGCCTGCAAAGTTTATTAAAATTAATACTAATGGTGTTGCTGAACAAGATTTTATTTTTATTATTGGTTATCCGGGACGAACATTTCGAAACCGCCCAAGTGCATACCTGAACTTCTCTGAAAAAGTTCAAATGCCATTTATTGCTGACTTTTTCGAATATAGAATTTCAGAAATGACCAGGCTTTCAAAATTGAATGAAGAATGGAAAGTAAAGTTTGATCCTCAAATTAAATCATTGGCCAATACTTCAAAAAATTACAGGGGGAAACTTAAATCTTTGGCTGCTATTAAATTATATGAGGAAAAAAAGAAAGAGGAAAACAATATCATTGCTTTATTGAATAACCAGCCTGTGTTAGCCATCGAATTTAAATCTATTTTAAACAGCTTTGATAGTTTATATGCTTTATATAATGTGATAGGATTAAAAAATCTTTGGTATTCACAATTTTTTAATGTATCACCGAATTTTGAAATTGCCAGATTGATAGTAAATTATTATTATCAATATTTGAATTCGAATGGTGACCAAAAAAAACTAAAGCCAATTTTTGATAAAACTGTAGGTCAGATAGAATCAATCTTGCCATCTGCAAAATCAATTACTGACAGTATTTTTATTAAAAAGTTATTTTATTTAGCTGAGGAAAATAATCAGGTTTTCCCCTGGTTTAATAAATATTTTCGTATTGAAAATGAAAAATTAAATGTCAATAATTACATTATAAACATATATTCTGGGATTTTTAAGGATTTGGAAGAAATAAAGAAAATCATGAGCAATCCTGATAAAATTCTAAAGTCAAAAAATCCATTTATAAAACTTGTTGTAGCAATGATTGAAGATATTCAGGAAACTTCAGTAAAAATTAACAGCCTGAATTCAACAATAGATGCCTTATTGCCCCGTTATATCGAATTGAAAATGGAAGCATCGGGAAGTGACTTTATCCCTGATGCAAATTCAACCTTTCGTTTTACTTATGGATACATCAGAGGATATTCTCCTTCTGATGGTGTTTATTATTCCCCTTTTACTTCTTTGATAGGAATTCCTGAAAAAATTTCACTTGGAGGCGAATATAAAATTTGTCAGCCCCTGATTGAAGCAATCGATAATACCGCTGTTAAGGTTGCTACAGCACCAGAAATGCTGAAATATACAGTTAATTTTCTATACAATGCTGACACAACCGGTGGCAACAGTGGAAGCCCAGTCTTAAATGCCTATGGAGAATTAGTAGGTCTTAATTTTGATCGTACGTATGAAGCAACAATCAATGATTTTGCATGGAATGAATCGTATAGCAGGTCAATAGGCGTTGATATCCGATATATTTTATTTGTCGTTAGGGAAGTTAACCAAAGTAAAAGTTTATTGGAAGAGTTGGGGGCTATTTGAATTTAATGTTATAATTTTGTTACCTTTATTACTTTGATAATTTTGACAACCTCAGGATAAAATTCTGCCGTAGATTATATTTTACGAAAACAATGTATCAGAATTTCTTCATAGGGAATAACTCACTCACAAACTTATTAAGTTTTATAAATAGTAAAAATTATAGTAAAATTTTTGTTTTAACCGATACCAATACCTGCAAGTATTGTCTCCCTGTTTTTAGCAAAGTTATTTCAAAAGATAAGTTAAAAATTATTACCATAAAATGTGGTGAAAAAAACAAATCATTAAAAACTGCTGAAACTGTCTGGAAAATATTAGTTTCTGAAAATGCAGATAGAAACTCACTCCTGATAAACCTGGGTGGTGGTATGGTTTGCGATTTAGGTGGCTTTGTAGCATCCGTTTATAAAAGAGGAATAAAGTATATTAATGTACCTACATCGTTGATAGGTATGGTTGATGCTGCATTTGGAGGAAAAACAGCTATTAATATCGATAATTATAAAAATCAGGTTGGTTCATTTTATTTGCCTGAATTTGTTTACGTAAATCCTGCTTTTCTTAAAACGCTGACTATTGATGAGCTAAAATCAGGATTTGCAGAAATGATTAAATATGCATTGATATATGATTATGAGCTTTGGCAAGAAATTTTTCAAACTAATGACTTATCAGTTGTGCTTGAAAATGAGGAAATATTAAAAAAATGTATTGAAATAAAATTAGAGATTGTTAAGCAAGATCCTTATGAAAAAGGCATTCGAAAAGTATTAAATGCAGGCCATACTATAGGACATGCACTTGAATCACTTTCACTAAAAATGGGTAGTCCTATTACGCATGGTCATGCTGTTGCACTTGGTTTAGTATATGAATGTTATTTATCTGAACACGAATTAACATTGCCAAAACAACAGAAACAGGAAATTGAATTTTTTATCTTGCAGCATTTTGATAACATTCCGATATTTGAAAAAGATATTCGGTTACTAATAGAATTCATGAAAGCCGATAAAAAAAATAGTAATGAAAAGATTAACTTTTCATTATTGGAAAAAATTGGTAAGGCAAAGGTTGACTGTATGGTTGACAATAATAAGCTGCTTGCATTATTAATAAATACCAAATTATGAAGAAAATCAAATTAGAAAGTCTCAATAAAAGCATTGAAGGAAAAATTATTTTACCAAGTTCAAAAAGTCTTAGCAACAGAGCATTGATGATACAGGCATTAAGTGGTAAAAAATTTAAGATACATAATCTATCTGAAGCTGGAGATACTAAAAGGATGGTTGATATTTTGGAAAATCAATCTGAAAAAATTATTAATACTGGCAATACAGGAACTATCATGCGTTTTATGACTGCATACTTTGCCATTACAGAAGGTGAAAGAGACTTAATTGGGTCAGAAAGAATGAAAGAAAGACCAATTCGTAACCTTGTTGATGCACTTCGGGGATTTGGTGCCGATATTGAATATCTGGGAAACGAGGGTTTTCCGCCAATACGAATCAAAGGAAAAAATTTAAAAGGAGGCAAATGTAAGGTGGATGCTACTGTAAGCAGCCAATATATTTCAGCATTGTTGATGATAGCACCAAAATTGGAAAATGGTATTGAAATGGAATTAGTGGGTGATCCTATTTCTTTTCCCTATATTAAAATGACGCTTAAACTACTCAAATATTTTGGAATACCTGTGAGTGTTAAAGGTAAGCATATCTATATACCTAAGCGTGATTTTAAAGTTAAAGACTTTACAATTGAATCCGATTGGTCAGCTGCTTCATATATGTATTCATTAGCAGCACTAAACGATAATGTTAAAATTGAATTACCAGGTTTATACTCAAAAAGCTGGCAGGGAGATTCTATTATTGCCGATATTATGAAAGATTTTGGCGTAAAAACAAAATTTAAAAAAGACTCAGCTATTTTAACCAGAACAAGAAGAAAAATAAAAACTTTTAAATATAATTTTAAGTCAAACCCTGATCTGGTACCAACCATTGCAACATTGTGTGCAGCATTAAAAGTTCCTTTTGAATTTGATGGTGTACATGCACTTCGCCTTAAAGAAAGTGACAGGGTTGATGCTCTTTCCCAACAATTGAAAAAGTTGAATGTGAAAATCGAAGCATCTGAAAGTATTATTAAGTCAATAGCATTTGATCAAATAACATTTGAAGATTCAACAATTAATTCATATAGTGACCACAGAATAGTAATGAGTTTTGCACCAATATTATGTATAAAAGAAGGACTAATGATAGAAGATCCTGACGTAGTTGATAAATCTTACCCTAATTTTTGGGTAGATCTTGAAAATCTTGGTGTAAAATGCAGATATGCCTTATAAAGTTTCAGATGAGTGCTAATACCTTCGGAACCATATTTAAAGTAACCACTTTTGGTGAAAGTCATGGACCTATGGTCGGTGTTGTAATAGATGGTTGTCCTTCTGATATTTATTTTGATCACGCACTACTTCTTCTTGAATTGCAAAAAAGAAGACCTGGGCAATCTTTTTTAACAACTGAAAGAAATGAAACTGATACACCTCAGGTTGTTTCTGGAATCTATGAAAACAAAACCACAGGCGCCCCTATAACTATACTAATAAAAAATGAAGATAAAAAAAGCGATGATTACTTGATTTATAAAGATGTTTTTCGTCCTTCACATGCAGACTTTACCTACTGGAAAAAATATGGAAATTATGACTACAGGGGAGGTGGCAGGGCTTCAGCAAGAGAAACAACAGCCAGAGTAGCAGCCGGTGCAGTAGCTAAAATGCTTTTAAAACCTTATGATATCGGGTTTTTTACATATACTTCACAAATTGGTGAGATAAAAACTGAATTAGACTATCATCAACTTGATTTACTAAAAATTGAAGATAATGCTGTAAGATGTCCTGATGAGTCCTGTTCAGAAAAAATGATACAACAAATATTAAAAGCAAAAGAAAAAGGTGATAGCTTGGGTGGAATTGTTACCTGTGTAATAAAAAACTGTCCTGCTGGTTTGGGAGAACCTGTTTTTGATAAAATTGAAGCAGATTTAGCAAAGGCAATGTTAAGTATAAACGCTACAAAAGGATTTGAGATTGGATTGGGATTCAAAGCTGCTGCTATGAAAGGTAGTGAATACAATGATAGTTTTGGATTTGATAATAAAACTGGAATATATCAAAAAGAAAATAAATCAGGAGGTACGCTGGGTGGTATTAGTTCAGGTGCAGATATATATTTTAATGTAGCTTTTAAACCTGTTTCTACTATTGAATTAAATAAAAAGTTCATGACGAAATTGGGTAAGGAAGTAGAAATAAAAGTAAAAAAGGGACGTCATGATCCTTGTGTAGTACCTAGGGCTGTACCAGTTGTCGAAGCAATGGCCGCTATCGTTTTAGCAGATCATTTGCTAAGGCATAATGCAACAAATGTAAAAAAACAGTAATTACTTAGTTTTAATACATCGTACATAATAACCATTACCAAACAGATTTTGATAAACAGCTAAGCTATTATCTTCCTGATGTAATTCCATTGTAAAGGCATCTTCAGCATTTGCAATGGTTGTGCTCCAAAAACTAACATTTCTTCCAACTCCGTAAAAAAAGTCATTATCCGAGGTAAAATCACCACCATAAAGAGCATCAAAACCTGAACTTCCACCTTTTACTAATGCAGGACCAGCTTTTTCAAGACCTCCCAGATAATTTATAAGCATCATAAATTCTGGCTTTGATGGCAAATGCCAACCAGCAGGACAGGCTTTTGTTGCGGCTTTATAGGTATATAGGTAGCCAAATGTATCGCAATATGCTTTTAGGTTTTCAAAGCAAAAACTACCATCAATTTTATATCTCAGATTTTCAGCCATCCACAGTTGATCACCTATTTGGACTGTCTTATATTGCTGACCATCACGTGTATCTTTCATGTCCTGACTAAACACATTAGCAGAAAGAATCAATAAAATTAAAACAATTAATAAGGTTTTCATAGTAAAAGTTTTTAATTTTTTATGCATTTTTTATTCCAAATTTAAAAAATCATTAGTACCAAAGTTAATACATAACAATCACATGGCATATTTGTTGAATTTTAATGCAAAACAGTTTATTACTTTTGTATCAATAATAATTATATGAAAAGAGCATTATTTTTTAGTTTGATAGTTTTATCAACCTTTGCTTTTACACCTGTTAATAAACCATTTGAAGGAAAAATTGTATATAAAATGGAACTAGAAGGCGATTTTATGTCCATGCTGACATCCTATTTGCCTGAATCCTATACATTTATGTTTAAAGATAAAGATGTAAAAATTGAGATAAATGGTGGCTTGCTTGAAATGATGATGGGAACAATTTTATTGAAAGAATCAGGTGAGGCCTATATTCTGAATAAAGAAAATAAAACTGCCAGTATAATCAGAACCGTAGGTGAGAGTGATGATATTGAGAAAAGAGATGCTCCAAAAATTACCGATATGAATGAGGATGAGGTAATTTTAGGTTACAAATGTCATAAATATAAACTGATTTTGAATGAAGGGGGAAATGAGGTAACTCAATTTGTATGGGCTACAACAGATATTCATTTAGAATTAAAAGGGCTTGAAAGTGCTGGTATTCCTGGCTATTTTAAATACAATGGATTAAATGCTTTTCCACTAAAAATACAGATGACAGTTAAGCAGGAAGGCTTTGATATGAAAATGATATTTATTGCACAATCAATTAAGAAAGAGAAATATAAAGCAACAGAATTTGAAGTTCCTTCTGATTATACAGTTAAAGAATTTGAAAATAACATTTTAAACTTCTAATAATAAAAATTTTAATGAATTTAAAAATCCTAACTTTCTCCCTAATCATCGTTTTATCGTTAGGGTTAGTAAAAACATCAGCACAAATCAATAAAGGAAGCGATAAAATTTATGTTATTTACTTCAAAGATAAAGCAAATACAATATATTCAGTTAATAAGCCACTTGAATTTTTATCTCAAAAAGCTGTTGACAGGCGTGAAAAAAATGGTATAAGTATTAGTGAAATGGATTTTCCTGTTAATTCCACCTATCTTGATAGTTTAAAGAATAGTGGGGCACAAATTCTATTTACTTCACGGTGGTTTAATTTTGCTACTATAAAAGTTGATACTTCCTTGATTATCAATAAAATAGTAAAGATGCCATTTGTTTCAGGTGCTGAAATAGTTTTTAAAGGTGATGTTCTTGACACAGGCATCAACAAAATAAGCTATTTTAATGCAACATCAGAAAATTATAATTATGGTTTTGGTTATCGCCAGATTAATATGTTAAATGGTGATTATTTACATAAACAGGGATATGCAGGTGATAATGTGATTATTGCAGTTTTAGATGCTGGATTTTGGAATGTTGATAAGCTTTCAATATTTAAACCAATGTTTGACCAACATCGTGTTCCTTTGGTTTACAGCTTTGTCGAAGGAAACGACAGTGTTTATATAAATCATACGCATGGTACAATTGTATTATCTGTAATGGCTGGAAATAGTCCTGGAAAATTAGTCGGAACTGCACCAAATGCAACATATTTATTGTTAGTATCAGAAAATGGCTCAAGCGAATATCTTGTTGAAGAATATGCCTGGATTTCAGCAGCAGAAATGGCCGACAGTGCTGGTGCTGATGTCATTAATTCATCTCTAGGATATTCTGATTTCGACAATGATGAAACAAATCATTCTTATGCCCAATTAGATGGAAATACTTTAAAAATTAGCAGAGCAGCTGATATTGCGGCCTCAAAGGGAATAATTGTAGTAAACAGTGCTGGTAATCAGGGGGCTAAGCAATGGAAATATATTACCGCTCCAGCTGATGCTGATAGTATTCTTACCGTTGGTTCAGTTGATAAAAACAGACAATACTCAGAATTTAGTTCTCAGGGACCTTCTGCCGATGGAAATATTAAACCAAATCTGGTAGCCATGGGAGAGGAAACAGTTACCACGGGTTTAAAAGAAGGGGAGCTCGCATTAGTAAATGGAACCAGTCTTTCATCTCCCATTATAGCAGGCTTAATGGCTTGTATGGTTGATGCTTTTCCTGATGAAAAAGCAATGGATATTATCAATGCGGTTCAGCAGAGTTGTAGCCTTTATCCCGATTTTAATTATAAAATTGGTTATGGAATTCCTGATTTTAAAGTTGCTTATGAAATACTATCCCTGAAAAACAAACAAATACCAGAAGGTTTTAAAATATTAAAGGTTTACCCTAATCCGTTCAATAAAGGTGTTAATATTTCATACTTTATAAAAGATGCTGATTATCTGTACATAAACTTAACTGACCTTACAGGGCGAATTGTTGCTGAGCATAAGGTTGAATCAGAAAATAATACATTTAATAAAACGATCCTCAATATCAATAATTTGTTACGTCCTGGATTTTATTTATTGAATATAACAGATGGTAAAACCAGGGTAGTTGAAAAAATGTTAGCCTATTAAACCCCAATTTATAGGTTCTTTTTTCAGACTTCTTAATATTTCATTTGTTTTAGAAAAATGCTTACATCCAAAAAATCCTGAATTTGCCGAATAAGGAGAAGGATGTGGTGCCTTTAAAAAGTAATGCTTATTTTCATCGATTAGTAATGCTTTACTTTCTGCAAATTTTCCCCATAACAAAAATATAACACCATCTTTTTTTTCAGATATTAAAGAAATTACTGCGTTGGTAAACTGTTCCCAACCCAATTTTTGATGAGAGCCTGGTTGATTTGCTTTAACAGTTAATATGGCATTGAGCAATAATACACCTTGTTTTGCCCAACTGCTTAAATCACCTGAAGTTGAGAAAGAAGCTCCTGTGTTGGCTGAAATTTCTTTGAAAATATTAATCAGGCTTGGTGGTGGTATAATTCCATTTTTTACAGAAAAACATAAACCATGTGCTTGCCCCTGTCCATGATAGGGGTCTTGCCCGATAATAACTACTTTTATTTTGTTAAAAGGAGTTAAATTGAATGCTGAAAATATTTCATTTTCAGGAGGATAAATAATGTTACCTTGTTCTTTCTCTGTTTTCAGAATATCGACAATATTTCTAAAATATGGTTTTTCAAATTCATTATTAAGCAAATCATACCATTCTTTCGATAAAAATGAAAGTATATTATGATTAGAATACTCCATAATATAGGTCAGATGGTTAGTATTTTATAGGTAATTTCTTTAATTAAATCAAGATCACTTAAATTATTGTCAGTAATTCCTTTTGATCGTAAATCATACTCATATATCATATTAAGTATGTTTGTTAGCTTGCCGCGAAAGTTTGATATGGTAGTTAAAAAATCATTTACCTGCCAATCTTGTATTCCAATTTCATTGGCAATAATGCTGGTTTTATTACCTGCATTTTCTAAAATGTATGCTTTTGAAAAAAAACTAAACAGGGTGCCCAACATTAGTTGTGCTGAAATGTTTTTTGCATTGTTGCTGTAATAATTGATGATTTTTGTTGTTTTAACAATATCTCTAACACTTAAAGCCTTTTGCAATTCAAAATTATTGTATTCTTTGTTAATTCCAATATTTGTTTCTACCTCTGACAGGTCAATGTATTTACTTTCCTTTTGTATAAGAATTAACTTTTCAAGTTCATTTACCACTTTGCTTAAATCGTTTCCCAAATATTCATTCAGCAGAAGAATAGCTCGTTTAGTAATTGAAAATCCTCTTTTTTTCAGGTATTGCTCAATCCAACCAGGTATCATATCATCCCGAATCTTCTTTTCTTCCATTAAGCAACATACATTGCTGTTTTTCAATACTTTATATAATTTTCCTCGCCCATCCAGTTTGCCGTATTTATAGCAAACCACTAAAATGTTGGTTTTATTTGGATTTTCCATGTATGGAATTAACTCATCGAGGCCTTTTTTAAGTTCCTGAGCTTCGCGCAACACAGTAATACTTAATTCTGACATCATAGGAAATCTGAGACATAGCTCTTTTAATTGAGATATGTTTACTTCTTTTCCATATAATATATTCAGATTAAAAGTCTTTTCTGTTTCATTCAGAATATTTTGACCGATATAATTACTGATAGTATCAATGAAATAGGTTTCGTCTCCTGTAAGAAAATACACAGGATGAAAAATTCTTTTATCAAGTTCAGATAAAATTTGATTAAAATTTACGATCATTACATTTAAAATGAATAAAGTTCAGGAGTTGAATTTAAGGCAAATGTTGAAACTGGAATTACCAAATTATGATTATTTATTAAAAAAAATAAAAGACAAACTCTGTATTTACGATATTGTCAGAAAAAAATATATTGTTCTCACACCAGAAGAATGGGTTAGACAACATTTTATAAATTATCTGATTAATTATAAAGGGATATCACCTTTGCGTATAAGTCTTGAAAATGCCATAAAATATAATAAATTATCAAAACGTGCAGATATTGTAGTGTATAATGATAATTTAATTCCATTTTTATTGATAGAATGTAAGGCACCTACTGTAGCTATTAATGTATCAGTTATAGAACAGTTGTCGATTTATAATTATCAATTAAACTGTGAGATTATTGGTGTTTCAAACGGTATTACCCATATTTTTTGGAAGAAAAACAAACTTGGCAGTTATCTTTTGCTTGATAGTTTACCAGAAAATTTAAATCATTGATAACTCAAGACAGTGAATGAGCATTTCAAGTGTTTCTTCATCATGAATCTTTAGGCATTGTTGAATTAAGCTATTATTAATTAATGGTTGGATAAAACCATCAGGTCTTTCTATTGGAAGATGTGATTTTAGAAAAAGGAAATAGTGAATATTTTTAAATTTTTTAAGAATAAAATCATTAAATTGTTTGTTTTTAAAAAAGAAATATTCATAATCACTATTGGTAAAATAATAATAGTTTTCAAATGCTTTATTTTCATGGTCAGTTATTTTTTCAAGTTGGATATTTAAATCGTTATTTATTAAAAATACTGTTTTATAATCTTTAAAGGTGCTTATGATTCCATAAAGTTTGTAACCAATTAATTCAGTATTTATTGATTTATTTTTTTTCAAAGGGTATTTTTTATTAGTACTAAAATATTACTTTTGCATCTGATTTAATTAATAAGTTAATTCAAAATTTTAAGTTTTAGGAACCAATTAATTATCTGATATGACTGACATTGAAGCAAAAGTAAAAGCTATTATCGTAGAAAAACTTGGTGTTGACGAAAGTGAAGTTACACCAGAAGCAAGTTTCACCAATGACCTTGGTGCTGACTCGCTTGACACAGTTGAGTTGATTATGGAACTTGAAAAGGAATTTAATGTTTCTATTCCTGATGATCAAGCTGAAAAAATCAGTACAGTAGGACAAGCTGTTAAGTTTTTGGAAGAACAACTGAAATAATGTTACGAATAGCAAATGGATAGAAAAAGGGTTGTAGTTACTGGTATTGGCCTTGTTACACCATTGGGTCATTCCATTGAGGAATTTTGGAATAATGCTGTTAATGGATATAGTTCTGCCGGGTATATTACCAAATTCGATACTGAAAAATTTAAAACCAAGTTTGCCTGTGAGGTAAATAATTTCAATTTTGAAGAATTTATTGACCGCAAAGAAGCACGTAGAATGGATCTTTATGCTCAGTATGCTTTGGTTGCTGCTGGTAAAGCTGTAAACGATGCTGCATTAAATATTGAAAGCCTTGATAGAGAGAATTGTGGTGTAATTTGGGCATCCGGTATTGGTGGTATTGGTACTTTTGAAGAAGAGATAGGAAGCTTTGTCAAAAATGACTACACTCCTCGCTTCAACCCTTTTTTCATACCTAAAATGATTCCCGACATTGCTGCTGGTTTGATTTCTATCAAATATGGCTTTATGGGTGCCAATTTTGCTACTGTTTCTGCTTGTGCCTCCTCATCAAATGCTATTGCCATAGCTTTTGACTTTATCAGAAGTGGACGCGAAAAACTTGTTATTACTGGTGGTTCTGAAGCATCTATAACTCCCGGTTCCATTGGTGGTTTTAACTCTATGAAAGCTTTATCTGAAAACAATGAAGAGTATAAAACTGCTTCACGTCCATTTGATGTTACTCGTGATGGATTTGTGATGGGTGAGGGTGGTGTTGGACTTATACTGGAAGAATATGAGCATGCTGTTAACAGAGGTGCTAAAATTTATGGAGAAATTGTTGGTGTTGGTTTTAGTGGTGACGCTCACCATTTAACAGCTCCACATCCTGAAGGACTGGGAGCAAAGCTTGTTATGAAACGTGCTGTTTTAGATGCAGGAATTAACTTTTCTGATATTGATTACATCAATGTACATGGCACCGCAACTCCACTTGGTGATATTAGTGAAACAAAGGCAATAAAAGATTTATTTGGGGATCATGCTTATAAGCTGAACATTAGCGCTACAAAATCTATGCATGGGCATTTGTTAGGGGCAGCAGGGGCTGTCGAAGCTGCAATGACAATTTTTGCTTTGATAAACCAAATTGTTCCTCCTACAATCAACCACAGGAATGTGGACCCTGATATTGATCCAAAACTCAATCTAACGCTTAACAAAGCTGAAAAAAGAAAAATTAATTATGCATTAACCAATACTTTTGGTTTTGGTGGTCATAATGTTTGCCTGGTAATTAAAAAATTCTGAGTATTTTTAATTTTACAAGGTTTCAATTTCAATTTAAATCCAGAGAAAATAATTCTCTGGTGAAATATTTAAAAAATAAATTTAATTTAAAAACAAAACACATTGATATTTACAAACAAGCATTTATTCATAAATCATACAAACACTCCTTTAATTTTAACAATGAACGTCTTGAATTATTAGGTGATTCGGTTCTAAATCTGATTATTACAAAATACCTTTTGGAGATTTTTCCTGACAAAAATGAAGGAGAGTTAAGTGTCATCAGATCAAATATAGTCAGACGTGATACTTTGAATACTATTTCAAAGTATTTGATGATAGATAGTCATTTAAAATACAGTAAAAATATCAGATTTGACGATGCTTCTAAGCATAGTATTTTTGGAAATGCATTGGAAGCTTTTATTGGTGCTGTTTTTTCTGATAAAGGTTATTCTATTACAGAAAAAATAGTCAGAAATAATATAATTTCACCATTCTTTTATAAAACTGATTTTGAAACAATTGAATATAATTATAAAGGTCGTTTACTGGAGTTGTGCCAGCAAAAAAGAATGAATATTAAATTCGATATATCAGAAACAAATGTTGATGGTGCACAAATATTTAAGGTTGTAATAAATATTAATGGTATTGAAAAAGGCAGGGGTGAAGCCAACAGAAAAAAATCAGCCGAACAAATAGCTTCAAAACTGGCTTACCATGCAATAAGTATCTGATATTATAATATTAAACTTCAACCTCCAAATAATCGGCACAGGCAAAAATTTCAAGATTAGAGTTCTCGCTTTTCGATCTTATTGCTTCATCTAATATTGTGTCAATATCTTTGTCTTCCGACATTGGATCATGGTGTGTCAACCCAAGTTTTTTAATATTACAAAATTCTGATAATCTTACAGCGTAATCTGGCGTGCCATGTCCAAATCCTACGGTAGAACTATTGTATTTTTCTCTTGTATATTGCGAGTCAATGACCAAAAGGTCGGCATTCATAACATGTTTTTTAAGATGTCCTGAAAAACCATCTTCATTTTCATTGTCGGTAAGAAAAACAAATACTTTCCCTGTTGATTTATCTTCAAAACGATAAGAAATAGTTTTATCAGGATGTTTTGCCCGATGCATTTTTACTACCAGAAACTCAGACAATGGATATAGGTCTTCATTTATTTCTATCAGTTCACTGTTAAGTTCAATTCTTTCATAAACATCAAGATCTAATATTGACATGCCTTTTTTATGGATCAACAATACTTGAGCCTGCGGCATGGAAATGTCGTAATATTCAAATTTACTTCTTACTTCACGTACATCAATTGGAAAATATGGTGGTCTCATCATATCTTCCATCATCTCTTTAGGGCCAATATTATTTTCATTTGGACCT